>Ga0209417_1000777_pt1 | contig 67218 bp, 50 predicted proteins | sample RifGroF2_FD_184002 | JGI IMG/M metagenome (GOLD analysis project Ga0209417, IMG submission 184002) | Groundwater microbial communities from Rifle, Colorado, USA - Groundwater F2 (SPAdes) (version 2) | ecosystem: Environmental > Aquatic > Deep subsurface > Groundwater | place: Rifle, Colorado... | reverse complement strand
CTTTACTTATAATAGACATGAGTTCTTCAAACTCTTCCTTTGTTAATGTTACTTTATATTTTATCATCTTTTTTTGATGATAAAGATATAAATATTAAGCGACAATATCAAGTTGACATGACACTAGGAAAAAGAAAAGAGCAAAGAAGAAAGCCTTTCCTAATGACTAAAGACCAATGACTTTTTCCCAAATAATGATTTTGAATCCCGGAAACTCAAGCTTCCGGGATTTTTTTTGCTTTTTTGGTAGGGTATTTTTTAGTTCAGTTCTATATAGGGTAACTAAGTTGGAAAATGTTCGGATGAAAGATCAGTTTGGTGTGCAAACTTTATTTTTAGTCAATCAATTCGGTATTTTAATGATACAATAAAAAGAAACAGTTTATCCGTTCATTTTCATAGTTTGTAGTATAGCTGCTACAGGTTAATACTTGGGAAAAAGAAATGATAATTAAAAAAGAAAGAAAAGTCATGAGAAATTTAATTAAAAATGGGTTGATGTTATTAACTGCTATTACTTTATTGGGAACATCATGTAACCAAATTAATGATTCTGAAAATGGAGGAAAAGGAACTGTTGTTTTGACCCTGACTGACGCGCCATTTCCGGTTAGTCTGGTTGATCAGGCAAATGTAACTATCGACAAAATTGAAATACGTATGAAAGCAGCCGAAGCAACTAGCGAAGAAGAAGCTGATAAACCAGCTCAATATGTAGTTCTATTTGAAGGTGCTGAAAAAGAGTTCGATTTGCTCGATTTGCAGAATGGAGTAACCACTGAACTGCTCAGCATGGATATTGAAGCAGGATCGTATGATCTGATCCGCATGCATGTTACAAATGCATCAGTTCTTCTTAAAGATGGAAGCGAATTTGATTTGAAAATTCCAAGCGGTACTGCCAGCGGTTTGAAAATCAAAATCTCGCCGGAACTGGTTATTGAGAGCGGTGTTGAAAGCGAAGTTGTACTTGATTTTGATGTCAGCAAATCATTTGTAGCGCAAGGTAATATAAAAGCTAAAAACGGAATAAAAGGTTTTATTTTTAAACCAGTCCTTCGCGCAGTATGCCAAAAGTATAGTGGAATTGTTGCCGGAAAAGTTTTTGAAAATACGACAACTCCATTACTTGAAGCACATGTTCAGATTATTAGTGCTGATACAGTTTTAAGTTCGGCTTTGACAGATGCAACAGGAAATTATCAAATGATTGGTCTTCCTGCCGGAACCTATAAGGTTGTTTGTGAAAAGGAAGGATACACTAAAGTCACCGTTGATCCGGTAATTGTGAAAGCAAGAGAAAAAACTGTTGTGGATGTACCCATGATCAAAACAACTCCATAAAATCAAGAAAATCTAGTCCCAAAGAAGGTTCAAAGAATAAATTTTATTCGATCAGAAAGCTGTCATCTAAAAAGGTGGCAGCTTTTTTTGGCTTCAGGACATTTGGTGTGGGTAAAATTTTTTATTGACCATCAAGTAAATTCTGAAAGAGAAAATGCCGTGCTAAGAAAAACCTTATTTCATCAGAATAACCTCAGTAGAAAGCAATATCCTCCTTGTCTCAAACCTAATTAATCTATCCGTAATTCAATAAGGTAATAAGGTTAAACGTTATTTCACCTCTCGGTTCTCTACTTAGGTTTCTCTGGCAAATAAGGTTTCAAAACAATTCATCATACAATAACCCAAGTAAAAACAGTTGCCCAATAATGAATTTTATTACCCACTCTATCCGTTATAGGGTCTTTCTATTTATCATCAGTCCTATTTAATACTGAAAACTAACAAAGAAATTCGGACTTATCCCCAATGATCTGACGTAAGTGGTTTCGTTGAAAGAAGTGGAATCGAAATTGAAATTGCGGGAATAAATGTCGTTGTAATTTTCCTGGTTAAGTACGTTAATCACCGACATGCCCAATTTAATTCTGACCTTTTGTATCTGAAGGTTATAATTTGCAGCTAAATCCAGTCTTTTAAAATCGGGCAAACGGTCGTAGTTAAAACTGGCAGTTAAAGTTTTGTCAACAGCCTGACTGGCAACATAAGGTTGACCAGTTGAATAAATCCACATTCCGGAGAAATTCCACTGACCAAACGTAAACAAATTGGTCCATTTAAATTCGTTTGCTTTTTCAAATGGCGCCGGAATATCTTCGTTATGATTGATTTCCCTGAAGTTTCGTTCTGCATTTCCATGTGAATATGCCAGCCAGCTTGTAAATTGGTTGCTTTCGTATTTCAGGAGCAGATCGATTCCTGTTGCATTACCTGTGCCGTTAATAAATTTACTTGGAAGCTGCATTTTTTTTGCCTGACCGGGGGGTACAAAACTCCCGGGATCAACATTTTTCTGAAACGGAGGAATATAAAGGAAAAGCTGCAGTCCGTCGATGGTTTTATAATAGAATTCAGCATCAAGCGAGAATCGCTTATAGGTTAAAGTAGTTCCGGCAATAAAATGATCGGCCGACTGAACCGGATGTTTATCATCGTCAGCAATCACCCAAAAATCGCGGTTATAGCCATACGATTGACTGGGAGCTACTTTACTCAGAAACTGGTAATACCGACCCGTTGCCAGTTTCAGGTTTAACCACTCACCTACCCTGTAATTGGCCGACAAACGGGGTTCATAATAGAATTTTTGGGAACGGTCGTACCCGTTTATCCTTCCGCCAAATTTAAAAGTTAGATTCCTGATTGTTTGAGAATTGAACTGCAAAAAGGTGGAATAAAGCAGCGATGAGTTAGCAATATCCGTGTAATAGGCATCAGTTCCGGCATTTTTAAGGTAGGTAAATTCATTGTATTTGGTTTGGAAACCAAAATCGACCGAGTTTTTCAGGCCAAGAGTTAATTCATTCCGAAGGGAAGCTGAAAAATCCCGAAGTTCATTCACTTCATCGGTATCGAACAGGGTGGTTGTACTATTTTTTCCTTTCTGAGTGGTTACTTCCGTATGTTCTATAAATTCGTTCTGATAGCCGGAATAGCCAACCTGCAAATTGGAGAAGAATTTCTCCTTCCATTGTTTAATCCAGGAATAGCTGAATCCGTAATTTCCCCAATCGGCATCATTACTGGTTTTGGAATAGGCCTGCTTAATTTTTCCTTCGCCCAAACTCGACAGAAAATCTCTCCCACCAAAAACACTTAACGACATCTTTTCTTTTTCACTGTTACTGAACGTCAATTTAGCATTGTAATCGTAAAAGTAGAACCCGGGTTTTATCTGAACAACACTGTTAGCTGTACCAGATGAATTCATATCCTCATCCCGATTCTCGAGCATGTCATTTACCAAATAACTGGAATAGATGTCGGCATATGAGCGCCTTCCGGCTACTACCATTGTCAGTTTTTCTGAAAACGGTATTTCGGCAGTCAGGTTACCACTTATCAGATTAAGTCCTCCGTAAATTTTGGGATTATATTTGTTTCCAGTTTTGCCGGTAATGTCAATAATTCCTGAAAGCCGCTCACCGTAACGCGAATCGAATCCACCTTTATAAATCTGTATGTCCTTAACCACATTGGGATTGACAGATGAAAAAGTTCCAAAAAAATGGTCAAGGTTATACAGGGTAAATCCGTCGAAAAGAACAAGATTCTGGTCGGGAGTACCTCCGCGAATGTTTAGTCCCGACGATCCTTCGGCATAACCAACACCAGGCAGCATCTGAATGATTCGAAAAATATCCGATTCACCCATGTTTGGTAAATTCACAAAACCTACCGCATTAATGGTCGACTGACCCGCCTCTTTGTTCTGATCGATCATCCTGAGCCGCGTTTTTCTGACCTGAAATGGCGCCAGTTCCATGTTTTTTTGCTTCATCCTGAAAGCAAATACGGCAGTGGTATCGCTGAGGATTAGCATACTGTCAACCGGTTGATAACCGATATACTGAATCCTGATCTGCACCGAATTTGTAGCTGGAATACGGAATGCAAAAGTTCCGTTGGTCGATGAAGAAAGAAATAAATTCTGCCCCGGAAGAAAAATACCTGCATGAGGAAGTTGTTCTCCTGAAATATGATCGGTAATTAATCCTGAAATCCGGCAGAAAGCACGATTTGGAACCAGTTTCTCAGGAGAAGCCGGAATAATCAGATAGTTGCCGAATTTTTTCTCTGCGATATAACCGGTATTTTTAAGTAGTTCGGCTAAAATTTGCTCCAGACTTTTCACTTTATAAGTTCCTGTGACCTGATGTTTGGCCAACGCTCTTGAGTCGAATGCCACTTTGAAATTCATGGTTTGAGAAACCTGAACCAAAGCATCAGAAAGATTGGTTTGACTAAAAGTAAATGTAGTTGATTGAGCAAAACCCGGTGAAAAATGAAAAAAGAAAAACAAACACAGGAACAAGATAGGGAAGCAATTACCACTACTCTTTCTTTGGTTTAATCCCGATTTGATTTCCATTTGTAATTTCATAGTCCAACTCCATGGGTAAGCATACCGTTTCTAAAGTTTCGGCCAGATTTTTATTTGTAAAATCTCCGGTAAAGAAACGGTTTTCCAAACCGGTTGTTGTGATGGTAACATTAAACTGACGTTCAATCTCCTCAAAAATAGAAATTAATGGTGCGCTTTCAAAATGAAATTCGCCGCTTCGCCATCCAGCCACTTTTTCATTCGCTGTGTTGGGGGACTTTTGCAATGAACCGGAAATCAGTTCGGCTTTTTCTCCTGCCACAATAATCACGTTTTGTTGCTTGGCAGAAACCTGTACTTTACCGGTTAAACAAGTAACGATCAACTCCTGATTGCGAGAATAAACATTAAATGTTGTTCCCAGAACTCCGATTTTACCTTGTTTGGTTTCCACCTCAAATGGTTTTCCTTTTTGAACTGAAAAAAAAGCTTCGCCTTCCAGTTTCAGAATTCGTTTTTTGGTAAAATCCGATTCTGTAAAAATAATTTTTGAATCCGCATTGATATTCACGATTGAACCATCAGGCAGAGTATAATCAAGATGACTGCCCTTGTCGGCAACAATTTGGCTGGGTTTTGATTGGTAAAAATATAAGGTTGTTAAAAATGCCACCAAGGCAATGGAAGCTGCTGCCGACCAGTAAACACGAAGGTTTCGCACAGGTTTTTCAACGTGTTGATGTTCGATTTTCGATTGAAGTACCTGGAATGCTTCTGCTTTGCTCCTATTTTGCGGCACACGATAGGCCTGAACGAAAGTTTCAATCTTTTCGTCCGTGCTCAGATGATCAAAATGCGTTTTTGAAAGAATCTGCGAATTCGTATGCCTGTTTTTTTCCATTTCCACCAGTTAAAATTTTTGATCTATTTCTTTCCGGATATGCTCCAGAGCTTTTTTCATTCTTTTCTCAACGGCTTTTACACTTAAGTTGAGGTTTGCTGCTATTTCGTTGTAGGTCATCTGGTCAATCCGGTTCATCAAGAAGACAGTCCGGTTATTTTCGTTGAGTCCGGAAAGTACCCGCTGTAATTTTTGATCGAATTCCTTGATTTCCATCTCAAATTCAGGTGTTTCAAAAGTACGGTCTTCTAAAATGGTTGACTGAAGTTTGAACTTCAGTTTCATACGTTTGTACCGGTTCGAAAACAGGTTCGTTGCTATAGTGTACAGCAAAGCCCGTGCAGTTTCAATCCGTACAGTCGATCTGATTTCCCAAAGTTTCAAAAAAGCATCCTGAATAATGTCTTCAGCAACTTCAGTATCCCCTGATTTGAAGAAAATAAAGTGCTGAAGCTCATCATAATAAGCATCAAATAACTGTGCAAAACCAACTTGATCAAGTCCGGTTTCAGCCTGATTTTTATCCGATCCTATCTTCATCCTTTTCTTTCCTGAACTTCCGAATAAATTTTAGATGTCGGCTATTTGTTGCTAATCACAACGTTTAACCTGATACAATTACTGTTGGGTTTACCCTACTTTGATTGTTTTTTTTTCTGAATTTAAAAAGATTCGTGAAGATTAGACTATTTCACCATCCAAAGCCTGCATGATGTCCGAGATCAAATCCTCAGCACCTTCAATGCCCACAGAAAGGCGCATCATTCCTGTTCGGATTCCCATTTTCAGGCGTTCACTTTCCGGAAATTCGGCGTAAATAGTGGAGTACGGATGAATAATAAGCGACTTGTTATCATTCAGGTTGGTGGCACGGCGAATGATTTTCAGACGGTTCATAAAACGATAGCATTCTTCCTGACTTTCGAGATCAAAAGTCATTACAGCTCCTGGTACTCCATCAAATTGTTTCTCTGCGAGTTCGTAATATTCCGAATCTTTTAATCCAGGATAATCCACCCGCGTCACTTTCGGATTTTGCTGAAAGTACTCACCAAGCTTCAGACAGTTTTGATAGCAACGTTCAACCCTAAGTTCCAGGATATCGAGACCGGCTATCATGTAATTGGCCGTGTGCGCTGTCATGGGCATTCCCATGTTCCGGTAATAGTTTTTCCGGAGACGGGCAATAAAGGCGTCTTTTCCAAATTTTCCGGCGAAAGCCAGGCAATTTGGATTTTTACACCAGTCGTAAATTCCATTGTCGATGATCAGCCCTCCAAAGGCAGTTGCTCCTCCTGAAATGAATTTGGTGGCAGACATCACTTCAATGTGAACTCCCAGTGATTTGGAGTTAAACACCGATGGCGGAGTGATGGTGCTGTCTGCAATCAGCAATATGGAGTGTCTGTTGGCAATTTCAGCCAATTTGCTGATATCAGAAATTTCGAGTTGCGGATTCGTCACCGTTTCAAAATAAATGGCCCGTGTTTTTTCGTCAATCAATGGTTCAATTAATTCGGGTCTGGTGGTGTCAACAAACCGCGTTTCCAATCCATATGCCGATAGACTTTGTTCAAATAAAGCCAGTGTATGGCCAAAAAGATTTTTCCCTGAAATGATGTTGTCGCCCTTCTTGCAAATAGCCATCATGGTTGATGAAATGGCTGCCATTCCCGAAGATAAGGCCAAAACCTGATACGCTCCGGTCAGTATTTTTACTTTTGTTTCAAAATATTCAACCGTTGGATTGCTGGTGCGCGAATAAGTATGGGCTGGCAACTCTCCCCTGAAATTGGCTGCAATATCTTCAGCTGAATCAAATTCAAATGCTATCGATTCGTATATGGGCATGGAAAGCGCATGGTGCGGATCTTTTTTCGGGAAAGGAATATTTAATGACCGGGTTGTAAAACTTTTCATTTCAGGTTATTTTTCAATGTATCTTAAAAACACTTGTTGAACCATTTGGTTTGTCCGACAAGTAAACAAGCCGACAAATTTGGCAATTATTTTAAAGAAACCAGCGAAGTATTAAATTCAAAATATCCTGTCACTTCAAACCATGCAATATTTTTATCTTTGGACAATCTCAAATAGGAAAATGGAAACAGGAAAACCGAAATAGGATGGTTGGAACTTTTGTTCTTTCTCTTTTTTCACTAATTACTCTTTCCTTTTTCCTTTTTTCACTATACTTTTTATCAGAAATGAAGAAACTCAAAATATTACTATTGATTTTAACACCTGTAATGGTTTTTTCGCAAACCACATCAGTTAAAATAGCCTTGATGAAATACAATGGCGGTGGAGACTGGTATTCAAATCCGACTTCCGTGCCCAATCTGATTACCTTTTGTAATGAAAACCTGAAGACCAATATTGATCCTGAACCGGGAACTGTGGAACCAGGAAGTGTAGATCTGTTTAATTACGCCTATGTTGATCTGACCGGACACGGCAATGTATTTTTCTCCGATTCGGAGGCGGCCAATCTTCGAACTTATCTCGAGTCAGGAGGTTTTTTGCACATCAGCGACAATTATGGAATCGACCTGTTTATCCGTCGCGAAATGAAAAAGGTGTTTCCGGAACTCGAATTTGTGGAACTGCCAAACGATCATCCAATTTATCACCAAAAATACCGTTTTCCCGATGGACTGCCCAAAATTCACGAGCACGACGGAAAGCCGGCACAAGGTTTTGGACTAATTTATAAAGGCCGGTTGGTATGCTTTTATAGCTATGAGTCTGATTTGGGCGATGGCTGGGAAGACCGTTCCGTACACAACGATCCGGAAGACGTCCGACAGAAAGCCTTCCAAATGGGTGCGAATATCATTTCGTTTGTATTTAATCAATAGATATTTATGAAAGTCATAGGAATTAGCGGAAGTCCACGCAGACACGGAAACACTGAAATACTCATTAAAACCGTATTTGAAGAACTTGAAAAGGAAGGATTGGAAACTGAGTTCATACAATTGGGCGGCAAGCAAGTTCATGGCTGTACGGCCTGTATGAAATGTCGTGAAATAAAAGACGGTCGCTGCCACATTAAAAATGACGCGATCAATGAAATCATCGCTAAAATGACAGAGGCTGATGGAATTATTTTGGGCTCTCCGGTTTATTTTGCCGACATTACCCCTGAAATGAAAGCAATGATTGATGTAGCCGGTTATGTAACCCGCGGAAACGGACATTTGCTGCGCCGAAAAGTAGGTGCAGCTGTAATTGTGGAACGACGGGGTGGAGCGTTGCATGCTTTTGAAACCATCAACAACTTTTTCCTGATCAGCCAGATGATTATTCCCGGATCGAGCTACTGGAATTTTGCTTTTGGCGGAGCTCCCGGCGATGTATTAAAAGACGAGGAAGGCATGAAAACCATGCGCACTTTGGGCGAAAATATGGCCTGGGTGATGAAGAGGTTGGGATAAGCGAGACTAGGCTATCTCAATGCCATATTTCTGTACTTCACTCAAAAAACCGCTTTTGTCTTGATCTCTTTCAATCAGAATGGGTTCAATTCGGTCATCAATTTGCCTCCGCAACTTCCATAATAGTGGCTGAATTGAAAAATAATCCCCTTCCAAATGATTTACAACAATTGCCACATCAATATCACTGTCTGCACTGTAAGAATCCTTTGCATAAGAACCAAAAAGATAAACTTTTTCCAGCGGAAAGTAATTTTTAAGTAAAAGGCTGTATTCCCTGACTATAATTATAGCTTCTCTTTTATCCATTGCTGTAGCTCTTTGGTCTTTTGGAGTATTTCAGTGCACTTCTCTTCTGTTAAACTTTTAAGCAGCCGTTCTTTATGAGATGGATAACGTGCCTCAATATTTAGTGGCTCAATCTGGTCGATAAAATCTTTTTGCAATTCTGTGAATGAATCATAAAACCCACCTTGCTTAGCCAAATAAGACAAACTATGAGAATAAGGCGCGGTTTCAGATTTTAGTCCAGAGAAATTAGCTTTAAAAGCTTTTTCGATTGTCTGGTGACACATAAAACCCACGTACAAATACCGTTTGCTTCGAAGCATAGCTTCTGCAGTTTCCAAATCATAATCGGATAACTCAATCCAGTATTGCACTTTTTCGTCCATTGCACTAAATTTATTTCAAAGGTAAAATAATTAATCAACAATGGAATTGTTGTATTAACGGCTTATTACTGTTTTGATATGTACAGATATTTTCGAGTTACTGGAATTTTGCTTTTGGCGGCGCTCCCGGCGATGTGCTCAAAGACGAAGAAGGAATGCGAACCATGCGAACTTTGGGCGAAAACATGGCATGGCTGATGAAGAAGTTGGGGTAGCCCCGCATTTAACTTTCGAATTTCCTAACATTTTTTGAGAATTGACTGACCCTACAATTCTACGCACTTCAATCATACTAAACGGAAATATTCAATAGAAATACGTTCGCATATGTATTTCTGTACTATTTATTTGTTTCTTGTTTAGCCTTTCAAGCAGATGTGAAAGTCGAAATGAATAAAAATCAAACTTAAATTTTGAAAAATCTGATTGTAAACAATATTGCATTCAATGCGTTACAGTAAACTAACTGTTAATATAAATATTACTTTAATTATGACTCTTAAAAATTATCTCCTAAAATAAGCATATGAAAAAGATTCTCCTGATTGCATTGTGTGTTATGGCTTTGGGTTCAAACACACAGTCTCAAACCAAAACCAAACCTGCTGAAAAGGCACCTAGCCAAAAAGAAATTCAGGATATGATGAATGAAGTGCAGAAGGAATTGGAAAATATGAGCCCGGAAGATAAAAAGGCTATGAAAGATATGGGTGTAAAATTGCCTGATTTCAGTAACATTCAAAAAAATATTTCAGGTGTAAGTGAAGCTCAACTGAATAAAGCTTACGAAGATGAAAACAGAATTGTGCCCCAAAAAGATATAGCAAGAATTAATTCAGCGTTGGCGACAACACTTTCCAATGGGGAGATGAGCGCTTACATCAATAAAACACATCAGGCAGTGTTGATGAAAATATCTCCTGAAGCTAAAACAAAAGGAGAAGAGATTTATCAACAAATAAAAAGCTTAAATAAATCGGTAGCCAATACAGCCATAGGATTTTGGATGGATGGAAAACCCACACTGGCGCTTTATATTATTGGTGAAGCCTGCAAAACCGATCCCGCAAATGCAATCAACCTGAATAACTATTCTGCTTTCTTAACCATGTGTGGAGCCGAACAAATTGCAATACCAATTTTAAATAACCTGAATAAGCGTTATCCCAAAAACAGCAGCATACTCAATAATCTCACGCAGGCTTGGCTCGGGTTGGGCGATATACCAAGGGCAGAAAAATATGCTGACAGCACTATCCTGATTTATTCCGCTCACCCACAGGCAAATATGGCAATATGTTTAATCGAAGAAAGCAAAGGCAACATTCCTGCAGCTATTGCAGCCGCAAAAAAAAGTGTTAGTAAAGCATACAGTACCGAAAAAGAAAATAAATTAAAAAAACTGGGATACGATTTAAAGAGTGATGATATTAACTGGGACAGACCCATGCCACAGGATGCATTAGGCCTGGGGAAATTTAACTGGCCCGAATATCCTTTGGATGTGGAACAGAATAAATTGTTGGAAAAAGAATGGAAAGAATATAAAGATGAATGCCAACTGAAAATAAATGAGTTGAAAGTAAAGCAGGAATCATTGGAAGAAACATATTTATCTGCAAGCGCAAACCGCACAAAACTTATTTTAAGCGAAGGTCAGAAAGGACACTATATACAACCAATGCCCGGCTACGCTGCCAAAGCAATAATAAAATTAGGTCCCGGGGTAAACGATGTAAATGGGAATATGTCGTTTGTATTTGTCAACGCAATAGAGCCTGTAACAAAAGCATTAATAGCAGCGGGAGGTTACGAAAATATTTTGAGTGAAAAACAGGAAATATTGGATAAAAAATATGAAGACCAGGTTGGAGAAGGCAAGCCTAATCCCCTGGAAGAAATATGCAAAGATGAGAATGCAATACGCACTGAATTCTTACAGGCTGCCAATGGCGGACTACAAAGTGCATACAATACCTATCTCAATTATGTACGTCGCAGAAGCAGCGACCTTTTATATTATTACCAATACACGATGTGGCCTGAGCAATTTGAACTGGCAAAAGTAATGGCACAGATTGCCTGGTTAACTCAAATAAAAGACCAGCGTGTTTATTTTAAAGATAAAAGCAGTTGGTGCAATTCGACACCCAAAAATAAAAAGTTCGAGGGGTTACAAAACTTTGACGATGTGCATTGCGACTATGTAAGCACCATGGACCTTGGCGTGTATAAAATCACATCAAGTTGCAGTAATCTGGTTGGCGTATTTGATTTTGGCGGAGTAAAAATTAATATGCAGGATAACGTGGAAACTGGCCGTTATTCGGGCTCGGCAATGGTTGGCGCAAGTAAAGGTTTTGAAGGGCCTGCAGGCGCCGAAGTAGAAGCATCAATTGCCGCATTGGTTGAATGGGATAATTCTGGTATTACTGATGTGGGTGCAATTGTAGGAGCAGATGCAAATGCCGGAGGTCAAACCATTGCCGGCGCCGATGTAAAAGTTACAATTAATAGCGGTGTCAGCACTTCGGGCAAAGGAATACTTCAGGGTATTAAATAAATGATCGGAAATTTAAACACTGAAAAATGAAATACTTATTTCTGTCAGTAATATTATTTGTTTCACTAACTGCGTTTACGCAGGATTGCACCAAAGAACTCCTGGCCCAGAAACCCGGCACATGGAAAGCCGGCCAGCAAGGCTCCATTGCTAATGTGACAGCAACTGATTTACTAAAAGAAAAAGCAGTACTGGCCGGTATTCATAAAATGGTTTCATCTGGCTACACTCCAATGGGATGCCAGATTTCCTACAGTACAGTATTTGGTAAGCATCCTTTAGAAGGGCAAATCTTTTGGGCCGACCCATACTATTATTCCATGTATGTCCTCAGGTATATCTGCGATGGAAACAGCGCCGATAAATCGAAATATTATGTAGATATCTCAACGCCAACAACGGTAAATATTACAGCCAATATGATATTCTCCCTGAATAATCTTTATGCCGCTAATCTTCCGGATGACGATTTCAGGGGTTACTTAAAACTGGTAGAAAGACCTGTAAAAAAAGATGGGTACTATTTTATGGGTGAAAAAGTAGTTGGCGATGGTTCGATGGAAAATAAAATAATGGAATACCGCTGGCTGATTACCTATAATGACACCCTTCCTTTTAGCTATGTAAACCGGAAAGAATACCTGTTAATACAAAAGAAGAGACTGGAGCAATTAATTAAAGACAGTCCCGGAGATAAGGAATATTCCCAAAAATATCTTGACAACATCAATGAATATTTATCAAAACCGGAAAGCGAATTAAGTCAGGACGCTATTTGCATGTGGAATGATGAAGAACGGTTTGGGGGTTTTGTAGAAGAAGGCACCCGGGGCTCTTTTATTGCAGTAAAGCCTAATCTTTCATACTATAAAAAAAATCTCCCAAAGTCATCGCCACAGTTTTTTACTGTTATTTATAAATTAAGTCAGGGCGATCCTGTATTTGAGGAAAATATGGCAGCAATAAAAGAAGCTGTTGATTTTGCAAAACTAAAAAGCATGCTGGGGAAATAGAACTACAAATCTCAAACCTGTAAAAAATGAAGAAATTATTTTTTCTCTTTAGCATCTGGGTTCTAAGCGGAACTTCTTATGCACAGCCAGTCCTCCGCCAATCCATTCAGGACAGTATTATTGGCTGGATGAAAGTATATCACTTTAAGGGCATTAAAGAATCTAAAAAGGTTGATGATAAGCTTTATTCTGCGGCCCAGTTATCTCTTTGCGATTCTTTTGCCAACTGGATGCAGGCCAGTTATCTGCCAAAAGGCGGATTGGGAGATGTAAAAAAGTCTGTTTCTGAAAAATTGGGCCAATATAATCAGCATACAGTCGCCAAGCCTCAGAGCTACGGAGCATACTCCAAAACATATTTTGAACTCAAATACAACAGCAATCATAAGTTGGAGCCATTCACTAACAGTCATGTAAATTGGAATATTTTTGCAAATAACATACCCGGCGATTGGCCTATCCGAGACCTCTGCACTCCAAGCCAATATTATTTCACGATGCCAACTTCCGAAACAGAGGTAGATGATGAAAAAATAAAAAAACTTCTTGATTTAACTACTGAAGAAAGCATTAAGCCTTATATCACTTTTTGGATTAAGAATATGGGATATGGTGGAGGAAGAGAGAATGTTTTATTATGCAAGGACAATAAATCCCCACTTATTAAAGTAACCAAAGGCGAATATTTACAAGCCTTGGAATCAGCAATACCAAGATATTATGAAGCAGAAAAGAAAAAGATTTTTGAACAGAATAAGGACAACCAAAAAAGTATTGACTATTTCATGCTATATCTGAATGAAAAAAATGATAAGCGGGTAGCATGCCTGAAAAACAACAAAGAAAAATATAAAGACCGTTTGACCGAAACTGCTGAGGTATTTAATCCACAACCGGATTTAATGCTTGAAAACTATCCTGATGTTTTTGAGGGTAACGATTACCAGAGTAAAAAATTTCCTGTTTACAAGATAGATCCTGAAATGGCTGAGCTATGTAAAAAAGATAAGCCGCAATGGATTTTGATTAGCTGGGATTATTACTCTGTTGACCCGACAGAAAAACAACAACATGAAGCCATTATCAACAATTTTAATTTTGGGTATGTCTATAATTTTTTCTTTGATCCGGGGAAAGTAAAGGGACAACCTTATAAACCTCTCCGCTCTCCTGATGCCAAAGAAGATTAAAATCACTAAGGATTAATTGTCACTCTTAAAATAGATAATCATGAATAAAATACTTTTTTTCCTTGTACTTGCAACTTTTATATCTGGATTACAGGCACAACAAACAATAATTGCAGAAAAGCCGGCAGCAGGCAATTCATTGCTCAATGGAATATTCAGTGGTCCGGCAGGAACAAGTATAACATTACAGAATAATGGTAAAAGCGACCTTATCCTCACAGCAAAAAAGGAAACAGGGAAGGTCTTTAGCAACAATACCTTCAATTTTGCAACTCCTTTTCCAGACGGAATCAAATATAATGTCACCATCAAAAAAACGCCTGTAGGCCAAACAGGCAGCATTTATTCAGGAGGTGAAGGGACTATGCCCCAAATGGTAAATAATCTCAGAGTTTGCTCAGATTACACTTACGACTTGATGAGTCGAAGCTCAGACGACAAAACATTCAGCACCTTTTACGAAAGTACTGATCCGGCTGTTGGAGGCGGACTTGGTGAAGAAGGTCGTTACGTAGCTTTTGTATCCAACGCGACCTTCGCCGGTTCAACCGGGAAACACCGGCAAATTTTCTGGCGCGACCGCAATGCCGGAATCACCAAATTAATAAGTGCCGCTCCAACCGGAGAAGAAGGAAACGGCGATAGTTTCTTCCCTGCCATTTCAGGAGATGGTAAAACTGTAGCCTTCGAATCGTATTCCAGCAATCTGGTGCCGAGCGATAAAAATGGAGTCCGTGATATTTTTGTATGGCATTCAGCGACCAATAAAATTGAAACTGTGAGTATTGGAGCAAATGGTGTTGAGGAAGATGCTGAAAGTTATGAACCTTCCGTTTCGGGTGACGGAAACCTGATTGCATTTACCTCTACGGCCAGCAATATTTCGGTAGTTAAAAAAGATATTTCGAACAACAATGTTTTTTTGCGTGATCTGCAAAAAGATACCACAATCATGATCAGCATCGATCCAAAAACAAGAAAGGGCGGAGGCGGTTCCAAACCTTCCATTTCAACCGATGGAACCCGAATTGCCTTCTATTCCACAGCGACTTTGGTTTCTGATGACAGCAATGGCTATTGGGACATCTATTTATGGGAGAAAAACAATCCAAAACTAAAAAGGGTCAGCCTGACCAACGATCATAAGGAACGCAATCAAGGTAGCGAAAGCTCCAACCGGATTGTGGCACCGGCTATCTCCGGAAATGGCCAATTTATCGCTTTCACTACAACTGCAAGTAACATGGTTACAGGCGACAATAACAATTTGCAGGATGTTTTTGTGTATAATATTGGTAAAGATAGTGTGGTCATTGCAAGTATCAACGCTGCCGGGAAACCGGGCGATGCCGACAGCCCTATCGAGCAGGGAGAAAAAATTGCCATTACGTCGGATGGAAAATGGGTGGCATTTTCAACAAAAGCAACCAATTTGGGAGTTCCCGCCTCCAATATTGTGATGCACAATATGAAGTCAGGAGAAAATAAGGTTGTCTCTTCGGTAGTTGGAAGCAGTGTTGGACGACCTTCGATTTCGCAATCAGGTAGTTATGTTGTATTTGGTATCGGCGGAAAACTCGACAGCAGGTTCCAATCATCGGGAATCTTTGCTAATTATACCGGAGTTGGACCTTGCCGATCTTGCCCTGAATAAAGTTTTCCGGACTCATGGATATATGGTCCGCCTTGCAGCCAGTGTTTTATCAAGTTGCCAAACTGAAAAAGAATTTCGATAATAACTTAATTTTCCAGACTTTCCTTCAACTGTTCAAACCTCAAACTATCCTTTGCCTCTTCTTTGGGAAAGCTTTTACCTTTAATTCGTTCAATTATCTTCTCAGCCCGTTCTTTCGATTCGGGGTGGGTGCTGATCCAGAAAATCTGATGCGGAAGATTTTGGGTTTCGTCTGATAAACGGTACATAAAGTTGGCGAAAGGTTCGGGATCGATTCCTGCCTCAATCAGGTAATCTACGGCGGTTAAGTCAGCATCGGTTTCCAGTTTCCGGTCATAAGCGCTCGACGACAATTGTTTGATGGCCGCTTTAATGGTTTCGGCATTTCCGTTTCCGGTCGACATTGAAATCAGCACCGACAAACCAATTTCCTTGACCAGTTTATTCATGACATGATTTTTTTCGATGTGCGCCAGTTCGTGGCTCATTACGCCGCACAATTCTGCTTCGTTTTCACAACCCTTAATAAGTCCGGAATACACTACCAGATGGTTGTTTGGCAAGGCAAATGCATTGATTTCATCTTTCCGGAGCAAGTGGAGTTTGACTTTGTTCCGGTCAATCGAGTTGGCAGTGCAAATACGGGTAAGCATCGAATCAACCGGAACGACAATGGAATCAGAAGTAATTTCAGATTCTGTATTATTCAACATTTTCCAGAATAAATCGCCTATTTTCTCTTCGGTATTTTGGGTGGTTTGTTCAACATTCAAAAGTTTCATCCAGTCAACCTTCGACAATCCAAACCACACGGCAGCAATTATTGCAACCGTTAGAACCATTTCGATAAGTATTTTTTTCATTTGTCTTTACAGATTAAATGGGTTAGCCCACCAACTACCCACCATTCCACATGTGTGCCTTTACGGGTAGCTATCGCAGTATAAATGGTTCCGACAAACTCTACAAGGTTGAAGATAAAAATTGTAAGGATGTAGGCGATATAGTTGTTGGTAATGTTTTCAGAAGTAAAAATGATGGAGATGGTCCACCAGAAACCCACGCTATTAAAGGGTAATAGAAATAATTGCGACAAGAGCGCCTGCGTGCAATGCCAACGCACAAAGTAGGTTCCTTTGCGGTTTCCGAGATAAAACACTAAAGTTGCGATCAGGTTGATAATGGGCAAAGGCAATCCGCCCATTATGGCAATAAGCGACATCACATAGCTGTTCGAGGCTTTCTCCAACTCGTGTTCGCTGGGTTCATACCTGAAATTCGTAGTTGCAATCATAGGCCTTTAAATATATTCCAAATCCAGTTCAGAAGAACGAGCATGATGGCTGGTATTGCTATCCATTTTCGTTTCAGAAAAAGTTCAGTATGGTTATAAAAATTGAATAATGTGTTTTGGTGGCTCAGAACGTCATATAAAATCCAAAACGGAATGATCACTAAAAAGCAAACAATGATGATTCCAAACGGATTCCAGAGCAGCGCCGCGACAATATCTCCATTCAGAACAGAAAGTACCGATCTGGTTGATCCACAAGAAGGGCAGGGTATACCGGTTACACGCTTAATTAAACAAACACCGGGTTCCAGCGTCATTGTAACAATTCGGTAATAAGTAAAAATAAGCCAGATATACCCTGCTGTACAAGCCGTTAACAAGAGTAAATACAACTTGTTCCGGACCATATGTTTTAATAAAGAAGTTGTTGGATTTTCTGCATATTTTTTTCACGGGTTGCACCCATAATCAGGAACCAGTCGATAATAGCCCAAATGCCAAGTCCGCCGCAAGTAATTAATTTGCCAATGCCCATGCCGATATCCCCAATTAGAAAACGGTCGATACCTAACGATCCGGCCAGTATTGAAACAATTAAGCTAACTGTTGGATCTTTCAACTGAACGGACGAAATCATAGCCCATTTAGAATCATCCAGGGCAATTAGTCGCTCACGGATTCCGTTAATCTGATAACTTTCAAAATACTTGCCATTGCTCATAATGAACATGTCGACTCTTTGTGCTTCCATTGGTTAGTTTGTTTTATTGATCCTACTCATAAGGCTTTTCGGTAACGCCCCGTTTAGTTAGATGGTTTACGGGTTCCACTTTGATCAGTCAAATGATTTTTTACAAATCATAGGTTTATGATAGGCACAAGTTAAGACAAATTCTTCTTAGTTTGTTACAATGAATTAAAATTCAGATAAATTTTATTTAGTTTTTTGGTGTGGTAATTTGAAAGGGCCCATCAAAAACAATAGCGCCAACTATACCAAAAATGGTATTTGAATTCTCAAAATTAATGACTCCCCAATGAAATAAATAAAATACCAATTAAAATTCCGGCCAGATAAATAGCTTTCATCCGGATATTTTTCTCATGAAAAACCAATGCGCCCACAACAAATGAAATGACCACTCCCCCACGCCTAAGCGCCGAAACAATGGAGATCATTGACTCCGGGTGGCTCAATGAATTGAAGTACAAGTAATCGGCCACCACCAGAAATACACCAATCAGCGGAATTGACCAGCGCCAATGAAATAGGGTTCTTTCTCTTTTGGGCAACCGCCAACGGTTAATCACCAGAATCGGCAATAATATCACCACCTGGTAAAATGAAAACCACGCCTGTACAGCCATCCGGTCGATGCGGCGCATCAGGAATTTATCGTACAAACCGCTGGCGGCACCCAAAAATGTTGCAGCCATAATAAAGAATACCCATTTGTTGGTTGAGAAATGAATACCTTCCGACTTTCGGGTGGTTGAAAGCATATAGAAAAACAACAAGGTGATGATTACTCCAACCCATTGATACGCATTGAGGTGTTCGCTGAAAATCACAATGGCTCCCAACAAGGTCCAGATTGGCCCGGTGGCGCGGATTGGTGCAACTATGGTGATTGGAAGATTTTTGACTGCATAAAAGGCCAGAATCCAACTCGAAACCACCAACATCGATTTCAGGAAAATCAATCCATGCTGTTCCAATGTAATTTCAGGAACAAAAAGCTGAATGGCTTTGAAAAAATCAGGATAAAAATTGGAGCCGACGGTGACAGGTAAAAAAATAAGGGAACTGGTAAGCGTGGAAATAAAAAGTACCGGGATTACCGCATTCTTATGAACCGACAGCTTTTTAAAAACTTCGTAAATTCCAAGAAATACAGCCGAAGCTAAAGCTAAAATTACCCACATATTTTTTAGTTAGAGACGCGCGGTCGTGCGTCTGTACATTTATTTCCGAGGCAAAACTAAAAAGTCTTGTCGGCTAGTCGACAAATTAGGCTTTAATTGGAGGTTTTGTTTATTGAAAATTAATGTTATCCGATGGTTTATCTTTTGCGAAATGATGATGGCATCCTTAAACTTGTTCCGACTTTTTCTTTTTCCTAACCACTAAAATTGCTCCGGTCAATGCTACCAGTGCTCCAAAAATGGAAAGTACCGAGAAGTGTTCGCCGTCAATCCAGCTAACCTGAAGCCAGGTAAGAATTCCCATCAGTATAAATGTGATAATTGGGTTTAAAACAATAATAATACTTACTTTCCCAGCTTCCAGGTATTTTAAAGCCAATGACAAATATCCATAAGAAATGAGTGTATTTGCACCTAGAAAAACCAGCAAAGCCCAATAACCGAAACTCAGATGCGAAAGACTTTGGAAATTGACAAAAGGCAGAAATAACAACATGGGCAGTCCAAAAATAAAGACATTTAATGTACCCACTGAATAATTCATAATCAGTTTTTTCTGTAAGGCAGCGTAAATCGCCCAGGCGACAGCACCTGTTAGCGTAATAAGCATTCCTTTGGTGTATTGGCCCTCCTGCCCCACCGGAACTGCTCCAACATGCTGCTGATAAAAGATCCAGAATCCGAGGATGGCCAGTAAAAATCCGGTTGCCTGAACACGTGAAATTTTTTCCTTAAAGAATAAAATTCCAAATACGGCCAGCAAAACAGGCCCTGATTGTATGGCAACCTGTGCATTGCTTGGGCTGGTATACTGAACGCCAAACATGAATGCGATATAATTCCATGCCAAAGCGAGAGATGAAAAAACAATTAGCCACGAGGGTTTATAAAGGATTTTAAATTCTCTTGGACTTTTGATGGCCATCCAAATTGCCATACCAGAAAAAGCCAGCGAAAACCTAAACCACACGATGGTTGGTGAATCAATCTGTTTCGATGCAATTTTCAGTGCGATGGCCAAAACACCCCACATCAGAACGGTGATCAACGTATATAGAATTCCTTTTGACTGATTGCTCATTTGGTGAGTTTAAAATTGTTACGAGTTCCGGGATGCGGGTTCTGTTTTACTCGAAACCCATATCACGTAACCCGAAACATTAAAAAGGTGTCACCGAAATGAACAGCGACACCTTTCAAAAGTTTTTATCTGTTATCAGAAACTATCTCAACTGTGCGCCCAGTTCGCGTTCGTAAGTGGAGACCAGTTTCTGCATAATCTTTTCAATCTGTTTGTCGTTCAGCGTCTTTTCATCATCGCGCAAAATGTAGCTGATAGCATACGATTTTTTGCCTTCCGGAACGCCTTTGCCTTCGTAAACGTCAAACAAATCAACCGATTGCAGAAGTTTACGTTCCGAACGGAATGCCAAATCCCTCAGTTGGTTGAATTGAACCGTTTTATCGATCAGCAAAGCCAAATCGCGACGAACTTCAGGATATTTAGGTAATTCGGCAAACACCACTTTGTTATTTTTCAGTTCAACAAACACTGCATCCATACTGAAATCGGCAAAATAAACCGGGTTTTCAATACCGAATGCTTTCAGTGTTTTTCCTGAAACCATTCCAAATTCGACCAGTTTTTTACCATTTATAAAATACTGCACCCCTTCGCTGATCAACTCGTTTGAAAAACCTTCAGACTTCAGATTGTGAACAGAAAATCCAAGACGTTTCAGTATATTTTCGACATACGATTTCAAGAGGAAGAACGAAGTTTTATTGGCCGGATTCGACCAATTGGCAGCTTCTTTATCGCCGGTTACAAAAAGCGACAGATGTTCTTCTTCACGATAATTCCGTACCGGATTTTCTTTCAGGCTGCTGCCGTTAAAGTAATAACAGTTCCCGAATTCGTACAAACGCAAATCAGGATTTTTGCGATTCGCATTGTGGGCAATCGACTCCAAACCGCCATAAAGCAGAGTCTGGCGCATACTTCCCAAATCGTTGCTCAGCGGATTAAAAAGTTTCACCGTGCTTTCGATCGGGTGAACCGAATTATTTTCGTGGTACGATGTTTTGGTGAGCGAATTCGACCAAATCTCGTTAAACCCTTGCGCAGTAAGCATTTCAGCAACCAGGTTTCGGAGTTTGGTTGGATTGGGCTTCACCGAATATTGCAACGACGAGTTGACATTTGTAGGTAATTCGATGTTATTGTATCCATAAATACGCAGAATTTCTTCGATCACATCCACTTCGCGTTTCACATCAACACGGTATGGCGGAACCAGCAACGAAAGTCCGGTTTCGGTTTCATTTTCGATGCGGATTTCGAGAGCATCCAGAATCTGTTTTATCTTTTCCTTGCCCAAATCAACGCCAATCAACCGTTTGATGTTGGCATAAGTAACGTCCACTTTAAAATCGGCAACCGGGTTTGGATAAACGTCAACAATTTCTGAAGAAATTTCGCCGCCAGCCACTTCTTTAATCAGCAGGGCAGCACGTTTCAGCGCATAAATGGTTCCATTCGGATCGGTTCCACGTTCGAAGCGGAACGAAGCATCGGTACTCAAGGTATGACGACGGGCCGTTTTGCGGATATAAACCGAATCGAACCAGGCACTTTCGAGGAAAACACTGGTCGTTGAGTCTTTTACGCCTGAATGCAAACCTCCAAAAACACCGGCAATACACATTCCTTCCGTTTCGTTGCAAATCAACAAGTCATCGGGATGCATTTCGCGTTCGATACCATCCAAAGTGACAAATTGTGAGCCTACTTCAGCTGTTCGAACAACCACTTTTCCACCTTTAATTTCACCAGCATCAAATGCGTGTAGCGGCTGACCGGTTTCGAAAAGCACAAAATTGGTAACGTCAACAATATTATTAATTGGCCTGATGCCAATAAGTTTCAGATTATTTTTCAGCCATTCCGGAGACTCTTTTACCACCACATTCGAAACAGTAACTCCCGAATAACGTGGGCAAGCGGCCGGATTCAGGACTTCAACCGGAATTTCGAGCGAATGGTTATCCACCTTAAAAGTGTCAACCGAAGGACGGTGATAGCTGATCGGGTGTTTTTGTTTGATGTAAGCCGCCAAATCGCGGGCAATACCAATGTGCGACGCGCTATCGATGCGGTTTGGAGTCAAATCGACTTCAAGCATAAAATCCGATTCAATTTTGAAGTAATCGCTGGCAGGAGTTCCCGGAACAGCCAATGAGTCGAGCACCATAATTCCGTTGTGACTGGTGCCGAGTCCGATTTCGTCTTCGGCGCAAATCATTCCCTCAGAAACTTCACCCCTGATTTTTGATTTCTTGATTTTAAACTCATTATCACCATCGTATAAGGTTGTGCCAACGGTTGCAACCACCACTTTTTGACCGGCAGCAACATTTTGTGCACCGCAAACAATAGGTAAAATTTCACCAGTCCCAACATTCACGGTTGTTTTGCTCAGGTGGTCCGAATCCGGGTGCTGTTCACAGGTAAGAACTTCGCCAATCACCAATCCGCGTAAACCACCTTTAATGGTTTCCACTTCTTCCATGCTTCCAACTTCCAGTCCAATCTGAGTAAGAAAAGCTGAAACTTCTTCAGCAGTATATTCGAGATTGATGTATTCTTTTAACCAGCGGTATGATATGTTCATGATAAATGAGCTTTTTAGGTCTGAAATTCAACGATCGGCAAAAGTAAATAAAATTTGGGGGGTTGGGAAGAAAAATAAGTTGTAAATAATCACAAATAGATGTCTAACTATTACAATATTTCGGTGCACTGCAACTCTAGTATCCCTTTTGATATCAATTGCTACAAATATTTCGGCACGCTGTGCCTGCATATTCAATAACATCCATTCCTGAAATAAATCATATTCCGAATAATTTTCACGACTTTTATCATCTTTGAAATAGGGCATTAACTCTATATTTCAACCCAATAAAAATCAAAATCATTTAGAATGAAAAAATTCGGAAAATCAATTGCAGTGTTTTCAATATTGCTATGCGTCTGCAGTAACATTAATGCTCAAAACAGAGACATGAACAATCCTTTTTTCAGTGATTATAAAACCCCTTTTCAGGTTCCACCCTTTGACAAAATAAAGCTGGAACATTTTAAGCCTGCCATGGAAGCCGGCATTGTTGATCAACTTGCCGAGGTCAAAGCCATAACCGATAATAAAGAAGCCCCAAATTTCGATAATACCATTCTGGCTTTCGACAACTCGGGCGAATTACTCACCAAAACCCGTATTTTCTCAAACCTGAATTCGGCCAACACCAACGACCAGATGCAGGCTTTGGCCCGCGAAATTACCCCAATGATGTCGGCACATCGGGATAACATCATGCTTAACATGGACCTTTTCAAACGGGTAAAAGCTGTGTATGAAAACCGAAATTCGCTGAACCAGAATCATGACCAAATACGCCTTGTCGAAAAAGTATATAAAGATTTTGAACGCAACGGCGCAAACCTTCCGGAGGAAAAACAAGCCGAACTGCGCAAACTAAACGAACAGCTTTCGATGTTGGGCCTTAAATTCGGCGAAAATACGCTAGCCGAAACCAACAAAAATTTCAAAATGATTGTTGATAAAAAGGAGGACCTGAAAGGTTTACCTGAAGATGTGATTACTGCTGCTGCTGAACTGGCAAAAAAAGCAGGTCAGGAAGGAAAATGGGTATTCACTCTCCAAAAACCAAGTATGCTACCTTTCCTTCAGTATGCCGAAAACCGCGGCCTGCTAGAAAAATTGTATAAAGGTTATTTGAATCGTGGAAACTACAACAATGCATTCGACAACAAAGAGGTTATTGCTAACATCATTAAACTGCGCGATCAACGTGCCAAACTATTAGGATATACCAGTTTTGCAGCCTATGTGGTTGATGACAATATGGCCAAAACTCCGGAAAATGTTAACGAATTTTTGATGAAGCTTTGGGTTCCTGCTTTGGAGCGAGCAAAAATGGAACGTGACGACATGCAGGCCATGATCGATAAAGAAGGCGGTAATTTCAAACTTGAATCGTGGGATTGGTGGTTTTATGCTGAAAAAGTGCGCAAAGCCAAATACGATCTTGACGGGGCACAACTGAAACCTTATTTTAAACTCCAGAATGTAATCGACGGAATGTTTTACGTGGCCAACAAACTGTATGGTGTACAATTTATTAAGCGAACCGACCTTCCGGTTTACAATGAGGAAGTGATGGCTTACGAAGTTCAGGAAGCCGACGGACGCCACATTGGCGTATTCTACATGGATTTTCACCCACGTCCCGGAAAAAACAATGGAGCATGGTGCACTTCTTATCGTTCGCAATCATACAAAGATGGACAAATGATCACTCCTGTCGTTTCAATTGTCTGCAACTTTACCCGTCCAGCTGGCGATGTTTCGGCGTTGTTGAGCTTCGAAGAAGTAACGACGTTGTTTCACGAATCCGGACATGCATTCCACAATCTGTTTACCGATGGACCATACAAACGCACGGCCCGCGATGTTCCGCGCGATTTTGTTGAACTTCCTTCGCAGATTATGGAAAACTGGGCTTCGGAACCCGAAGTGTTGCGCGTATATGCCAAACATTACCTAACCGGGCAGGTTATTCCTGAAGAACTGATTACCAAACTGACCAAAAGCGCCCAGTTTAACCAGGGATTTGAAACTGTTGAATATTTGGCAGCTTCGTTGCTTGACATGGATTACCACACCAATCCATTTAATGGCGATGTTTCAACTTTCGAAAAAGCATCAATGGGCAAGCTCGGATTAATCAGAGAAATAGCGCCACGCTACCGCAGCACCTATTTTTCGCATATTTTCTCCGGAGGCTATTCGGCAGGTTACTACGTTTACATCTGGGCAGCTGTTCTCGATGCCGATGCCTTTGATGCCTTCAAACAAAGCGGTAATTTATTTAATCCCGAACTGGCGGCCAAATTCAGAACCCTGTTAACCAAGTCGGGAGCTGACGAAGGAATGACAATTTACAAAAATTTCCGTGGTCAGGAACCATCTATTGAACCACTGCTAAAACGCAGAGGATTGAAATAGATATTTTACAGGTTTCACCCGCTGGTGAAACCTGTAAATAAATCACTGAACAAAAACAATTTTAAAACCTTATAACATGCAAAAAATTGGAATTACGCTGGTTGCAGTCGCACTGATTTTGAGTTCGTGCAATCAGAAAAAAGCGCCACAACGAGATATGAATAATCCATTCTTTAAAGAGTACACCACTCCATTTCAGGTTCCGCCTTTCAACGAGATTAAGCTGGAACATTTTATGCCGGCCATTGAAGCCGGAATTGCCGATCAGCTTGCTGAAATTAAAGCAATTACCGACAACAAAGAGGAGCCAACGTTCGAGAATACCATCCAGTCTTTTGATCAGTCGGGATTACTACTGTATAAGGCAAATCTGATATTCAGCAATCTGAATTCGGCTAACACGAATGATGAAATGCAGGCTTTGGCCCGTGAAATAACTCCAAAAATTACGGCCCATGGCGACAATATTGCGCTCAACAAAGATCTTTTTGCCCGAATTAAAACGGTGTACGAAAAGAGAAATGAAATGAACCTGGACGCTGAACAACTTCGTGTAACCGATAAATATTACCAGGACTTTGTCCGCAGCGGGGCTAACCTTCCGGAGGATAAACAGGCTGAATTACGCAAATTGAACGATGAGTTATCGATGCTTTGCCTGAAATTTGGCGAAAATATTCTTGCCGAGACCAATAAGAATTATACCATGTTTGTTCTGAATGAAGCAGATTTGAAAGGACTTCCGGCTGATGTCCTTTCTGCTGCTGCTGAAACTGCGAAAGGAGCCGGGCACGAAGGGTTATGGGCTTTTACCCTTCAAAAACCAAGTTGGATACCTTTCCTTCAATATGCTGAAAACCGCAAGTTACGCAAGGAGCTTTACACCCATTGGCTCATGCGGGGCAACAACAACAATGCAAACGACAACAAAGAAATTGTTGCAAAAGTTGCCAAACTTCGCGAACAACGCGCTAAACTGCTCGGCTTCGATACTCATGCTGCTTATGTCCTGGATATCAACATGGCAAAAACGCCGGCCAATGTGTACGATTTTCTCCTGAAACTTTGGGAACCAACACTGAAGCGTGCTAAAACAGAATTGGCTGACATGCAGGCCCTGAGCGACAAAGAAGGCGGAAAGTTTAAATTGGAGATGTCGGACTGGTGGTACTACTCCGAAAAAGTTCGCAAAGCCCGCTACGACCTCGATGAATCGGCCATCAAACCGTATTTCAGCCTCGATAATGTGGTGAAAGGAATGATGTATGTTTCAGGTCAACTCTACGGCATCAAATTCGTTGAAAGGAACGACCTTCCTGTATATCACGAAGAAGTAAAAGTTTATGAAGTTCAGGAAGTCGATGGTTCACACATTGGTATTTTCTATATGGATTTTCACCCGAGACCAGGCAAAGGCGGCGGTGCATGGTGTACATCCTTCCGCGATTCATGGTATCAGGACGGGAAAAAAGTTACTCCTGTAGTTTCGATCGTCTGTAATTTCACACGTCCTACAGGCGAAGTGCCTGCATTGCTTAGTCTTGAAGAGGTTACTACTCTTTTCCATGAAGCGGGTCATGCGCTTCATGGATTATTTACAGATGGCCCATACCGCCGAACTGCCGGAAGCGTTCCGCGCGATTTCGTTGAACTGCCTTCACAGGTGATGGAAAACTGGGCAACAGAGCCTGAAGTATTACGTGCGTATGCCAAACATTACAAATCCGGAGAGGTAATGCCTGATGCGCTGATCGAAAAAATCACCAAGAGCGCCCAATTTAACCAGGGCTTCTTAACCGGTGAATACATTGCAGCCTCGTTGCTCGACATGGATTGGCACAGCAAACCATTCACCGGCGATGTACTTGCTTTCGAAAAAGCCTCAATGGACAACATCGGTTTGATTCCTGAAATAGCTCCACGGTACAGAACCACCTATTTCTCGCACATTTTCTCAGGAGGTTTCGATTACTCAGCAGGCTATTACGTTTACTTGTGGGCTGCCGTACTCGATGCTGATGCGTTTGATGCTTTCAAACAAAGCGGCAACATTTTCAATCCTGAAATTGCAGCCAAATTCCGCACCTTGCTTGCAAAAAGCGGATCGGATGAAGGAATGACCATTTATCGGAATTTCCGTGGTCAGGAACCTTCGCTTGAACCACTTTTGAAAAACAGAGGACTGAAATAGGAAAAAGATACTTCACAACTTGGAAAGACTCGTTTTACGAAAGTGGAACGGGTCTTTTTGTTTCTAAATGACCGATCAGAAAAATAAATCAAAAAACAGGGTAACCTTTTCAGTTTTAGTCGAATAAATATATATAAAGACTTCTTTGTATTTTATTATAATACAAAGTCAACAATTTTTCCATCTAAAACGAAAATCTTATGGCTGATTTTACACAAGCATTCCAGTTGATGATCACCCACGAGGGTGGTTATGTCAACGACCCGGATGATCCGGGAGGCGAAACCTATAAAGGTGTAGCCCGTAAAATTCACAGCAAATGGGACGGCTGGCAGACTATTGATATGTTGAAACGCCAACCAGCTTTTCCGGCGAATCTGGACAAAGACGCTGAACTACAGGAGGCCATTTCCGATTTCTACAGGGTAAACTTCTGGGACAGAATTAAAGGCGATAACATTGAAAATCAGAAAATCGCCGAATCTATTTTTGATTTTGCCGTCAATGCAGGTGTTGGAACCAGCGCATCGTTGGCACAATTGGTTGTTGAAACTGCAACTGATGGCGTTATCGGACCAGAATCAATTACCAAAATCAACGCATTCGACATCGATCACTTTCTGGCTGCATTTACCGTGGCAAAAATTGCCCGTTACGTCAGTATCGTAAAGAAAAGACCAACCAGCCGAAAATATTTCTACGGATGGGTACTAAGGGCTCTGGGGGAAAACTCCTAAATCATTTACTATTAAACCATTTACTATTTACCATTGGCGCTTTGATCAGCGCAATTGGTTTAAATAGTCAATCGTAAATAAACAAATCGTAAATTTATCAATCATGGGATTTTTACAGGATCTATTTTCAACAGGAGCCAATACGCTTGTCAATTCGGTAGGCAAAGTGCTCGATAATGTGGTAACCACCAAGGAAGAGAAAATGCAGCTCGAAAACGAAATCCGTAAATCGGAATTGCAGTTTCAGTTGGATTTAAAAAAGCTTTCAAACGAAGAGCAACAAATGATAATTGGCGACATCAGCAGCGCCCGTCAGCGCGAAGTACAGGTACAAACCAGTGAACATGCCACCAAACTTTCAAAAAACGTTTCACCGATACTCGCTATGGCTACCGTTGTCATCACTTTGGCGCTGTTTTATGTATTGATATTTTCGCCCAGCACGGTAGTTGGTGATAGCAAGGATATTGTCATGTATATTCTGGGCGTGCTAAGTGCAATTCTGACTCAAATCTATAGTTACTACTTCGGATCATCGGCCGGAAGCGCTGCCAAATCGCAAACCCTCGCCAACATAAGAGAAAATAAGTAACCTTTGGACACCAAAAAGCCCGTTTTTGAAATAAGAAGCGGGCTTTTTAATTTATAGTCGGCCTGAGATATGAGTCTATTCACAGTTTCCAAAATACAATCATGGTGTACTCATGTAAAAAAAGATATTTTCTCATGGAAGACTATGCTGAGAAGAACTTTCAAATTAAAAGCCTGAAATCATTTTTCCATAAAATGCATCGTGATTGAAAGCATTAAATAAATCCAATATCTTTGGACGCAGGATTTCAAAAAGATATGGCAAAGTTGTTTAATGATAATGCGGGCGATCAGCGATTCATCCTTAATGAACTTCAAAAGGGGAACGAACGTGCTTTTGACACTATCTTTAAACAGTACTACAAACCCTTGTGTCAATTTTCTTTTTCATTCATCAAAGATCAGGACGCAGCCGAAAACCTGATTCAGGAGGTATTTGTCAAGCTTTGGGAAAAGCGGGAGAATTTAACCAACATTGATAATCTTTTGTCGTATCTGATGGGAATGGTTCGTAATCAGAGCATCGACTTTCTGAGAAAAGAGAAAACAAACTCGAAGATTTATAATAAACTCAAGCCTGAAAGTTCGGAGAATACTACTGAAGAGCAAATCTCGAAGAATGAATTTGAAGAAAAATTACTGAAATCAATCCTAAATCTTCCTGAACGATGCAGGACTGCCATTGAAATGAGCCGGTTCGACGGTTTTTCGAACAAGGAGATCGCTCAAAAGATGGAGATTTCGGTCAAAGGCGTTGAGGCGCTGATTGGCCGGTCTCTTAAGCTTCTTAGGTCGGAACTTCAGGAATTTTTGCCATCACTTTCCGAAAAGAACAAAAAGAGAGACGGTGCTGTATTATTCTCATTGTTTGTAAATCGACTGAAAAGTTGGGGAATTCCTTCTGTTCGCTAATACAGATTCCATCCAAATGCTTTACAAGCAACAATTAATCAGCCTATTCTTAGAACCTTGAATTTCCATATTTAAAACATTACTTAGGGTCTGCTGAAAAGCTATTTTATGCCACGGAGTGGCTAAATATGAATAACCCCCAGTGGAGCTTGCGGAACTGGGGGATGATGAACAACCCAAGACTCCAGCCCCAAAGTGGGCTGAATATCGCTATAAAATGTTGTTATTGATTCTCATCCGCCAGTTTTACTGGCGGTTATCCATATTTAGTCCTTTCAGGACATCGTAGCGGATAAACTTATATTTTCCCCAGACAATCAATGATAAAAAAAGTTTTTTGTATTTCAATGTAGGGTTATGCCTGTTGGGATTCGTCTATCAGTTGTAAAACGATAAAACTATGAATCCGATTTCAAATGACATACACTCGCTAATTGCAAAACAGTTGACAGCTCAGCTCTGCGAAGCAGAATCCGCAGAGCTGGAAGAATGGAAATTGGCAAGCAGTGAAAACCTTCAGGAATACAACGACTTTATTTCATTGTGGGCACAAACTGGTTCACTGAAAATGCCGCAGTCTATTAACCAATTGGAGGCTCAAAATATAATTCGCAGAAAGGCCGGCATCCAACCATCGAAAAAGAGATGGATCAATTTGGCTATTCAGGCTGCTGCTGTGCTGGTTTTATCCTTGATTTTCTCCGGAATTTATAACTCTTTAAACCACAACAATCGGAACCAGAACTTTGCCGATAATTCATCATCGCTGGTTTATCAGGAAATTAAAGCCGCATACGGTACCCAGGCAAAAGTTGAATTGTCCGACGGCACAAAAGTTTTCCTGAACTCCGGAAGTAAACTTCGGTTTCCACAAACTTTTGCCAATCAACAACAACGCACGGTTTTTCTGGATGGTGAAGGGTATTTTGAGGTCACGAAGAATAAAGAACAGCCATTTATTGTTCAAGCGAACAAGTTAAATATCAGCGTTTTAGGAACAAAATTCAATGTGGATGCGTATACAGACAATGCTTCAATATCTGTTGCTTTGGTTGAAGGTAGTGTAATACTTCAGGGAAATGCGGGTAATCTAAATAAGGACCTCATGGAACTTAAGCCAAATCAGGTAGCCACATTGGATCCGACTGATCAAACCTTGTCTAAAACAGATGTTCCCGATTTATATAAATACACGGCCTGGATTACCGGACGTATTGTATTCTATGGTGATCCAATCCAGACGGTAGTGAAAAAGCTGGAAAAATGGTATAATGTAGAAATTGTAATTGCCGATAAGAAATTGGAGGATTACAGGTTTACGGCTACGTTTATCGATGAACCACTGGAGCAGATTCTGAATATTCTGAGCATTTCATCTCAAATGACTTACACCATACAACCAACTACTAAACAAGCGGATAATTCAATGTCACAAAGAAGAATAATCTTAAAAAGTAAAAATTTAAACTAATTAGTTTTTGCCTATGATGAAAAAGAAAAACAGGAAAGTGTTGGCCCACTTCCCTGTTCATTTGCCTGCGAAGCAGGGTTTTATTGATTTATTAATCTAAAAACATTCAAATCTATGAAAAAAAACAGTATTAATGGGATAGACCTGCATTGGTATGTCCTAAGAAAAGCACTATTTGTTATGAAACTAACTACGCTGATCTTTCTGATCACCTCTCTGAGCCTGATGGCGGGCGAAAGTTATTCGCAAGAAACGCGGATAAGTCTGAACATGAAGAACGTACAAATCAAAGATGTACTTCTGAAAATTGAAAACAGTTCGGAGTTTTTCTTTATCTACAACAACCAGTTGATTGATGTTGACCGAAATGTCTCAATAAGTGTAAATAACGAGAAAATCTCGGATGTATTAAGCAATATTTTTCAGGATCAGCAAGTTGAATTTCAGCTGACTGACCGAAAGATTGTCATTGTACCAACTGAGATGTCAAATCAACAATCGCAAACTAAAGTTTCGGGAAAAGTCACCGATTCCACAGGTTCTCCAATTCCCGGCGTAACAGTGTTGGTTAAAGGTACCACAAATGGTGTACTCACCGACCTCGATGGGAAATACTCCCTCTCAAATATTCCTGAAGGCGCTTTTATGCAGTTTTCATTTGTAGGAATGAAAACACAGGTAATTGCTGTGTCAAATAAAACCTCCATAAATGTAGTAATGGAGGAAGAAACCATTGGTATTGAAGAAGTTGTTGCCATTGGCTACGGTACCCAGCGAAAAGCGGATGTAACAAGCTCTGTTGCAACTGTAAAATCGAGCGAATTCTTGAAAGGTAATGTGAAAGATGCCGGACAGTTAATTCAGGGTAAAGTTGCCGGATTAACCATTGTTTCACCAAGTGGTGATCCAAGCGGTTCTTCTCAAATTGTTTTAAGAGGAAATACCACACTTGTTGGTGCAAGCATTAGTCCATTGGTACTTGTTGATGGAATTCCAGGGGATTTGAAAACGGTTGCTCCCCAGGATATTGAATCGATGGACGTTTTAAAAGACGGTTCTGCTGCCGCCATCTACGGAACGCGCGGTACAAATGGTGTAATACTGATTACTACCCGCCGGGCAAGTGGCAGCTACAAAAGTTCGGTCGAATACAGTAGCTATGCAAGTATTCAATCTTTTGCCCGGAAGCTGGACCTTTCAACAGCTGCCGATTTCCGTCAGCAAATTGCCGATGGTTTCCGTGCTGCCAATACCGACCTGGGTACCGAAACTGACTGGCTGGGCGAAATTTCACGTCAACCCATCAACCATGTTCATAATATGACTTTCAGAGGTGGTAATGCAACTACCAACTATCTGGTTAATGTGAACTACAATTCAGCCCAGGGAGTTTTCCTGAAATCGTACAACGAGGCATTTATCGGCCGTGCTGATGTCAATCACAGCATGTTCGACGATAAATTGAAGATCAATATTGGTATATTAAACTCTACCAAAAAGCTGAACGGCTTCAACGGTTATATCTACAGGCAGGCCATGCTTCAGAATCCGACGGCGCCTTTAAAGAATCCGAATGGTACCTGGTTTCAGGAGCTTTCTAAATTCGAATACGAAAACCCGGTTTCCGATTTAATGGAAAGCGATGGCCGTACCAACGAACATCTTTCAAGGTTTAACAGTACCATTTCTCTTACACCCGTTAAAGGGTTAAAACTTACAAGTGTATTATCTTTTTCGAAGTGGAACCAAAATGGTGGTTATTCGGAAACTAAACAACACGTTTCGACTTTACGCGATAGCAGGAACGGATATGCAAGAATTGGTTCATCTGAGTCAGCCGATAAATTGGCCGAACTAACTGCCGAATATTCCAAATCAATTGGTAATCATCAATTCAAAGCGTTGGCAGGTTACAGCTATCAGGAAAATGTATATACCAGTATGTCGATGGAAAACTGGGATTTTCCGACAGATGTGTTTGGCTATTACAACATCGGGCTTGGTGAAGCTACGAAAAACGGGAAAGTTACCAATGCACAGAATAGCTACCATGCCGAAACCAATTTAATTGGATTCTTCGGAAGGTTGACATACAACTACAACGACAAATACCTGTTGATGGGCAGCCTTCGCCGTGAAGAAGCCAGCCAGTTGGTAGGAACAAAAAATCCCTGGGGACTATTTCCGGCAGTTTCGGCTGGTTGGAGATTGACCAATGAATCTTTCATGAAGAACCAGCATCTTTTTAACGACATCAAATTAAGGGCAGGTTATGGTGTAACCGGTACACAGCCATCTGATTTGTTTCGGGGAGTTGGTATGATCGGCTATTCAGAGTATGTCCTTTCGAGCGGGAAATGGGTACGCACTTTGATCCCAACCCAAAATTCAAACCCGGATTTAAGATGGGAAGAAAAACGCGAAACCGACTTCGGGGTTGATTTCAGTATGCTCAATAGTAGAATTAGCGGAAGCATCGACTATTACAGCCGTAAAATCGATGGATTACTTTTTGACTTTGCCGTTCCAAGTCCTCCGAACCTCTACCCAACCACCCGGGCTAATGTCGGTAAAATGGAAAACAAAGGATTGGAAGTCTTAATCAACGTCGTACCGGTGAAAACAGATGATTTTGAATGGACGAGCAGTGTTTCTTTTTCTACCAATACGAATAAGTTGGTTAGTTTGACAAACGATATCTATAAAACATCAAGCGACTACTTTACAACCGGTTACACTGGTCCACCGGTACAAAGCTTCACTCACATTGTAAAAGTTGGTGAGCCTGTTGGTAATTTTTACGGCTTCAAGGTGATTGGTATTGGCGATGACAAAACCGATGTTGCCAATTATGGACAATGGATTTATGAAGGCGCTGATGGTGCGGCAGTGAAGTATAAAGATTTCAAACATTCATTTGGTGATAAAAAAGTGATCGGAAACGGACTTCCTAAATACTATGCCGGCTGGGTCAATAATTTCAGGTACAAAAACTGGGATTTAAGCATTTCGCAACGTGGCGCCTTTAAATTTCAGGTAGCCAACTTCTCGCGAATGATGTACGAAAATCCAACTTATACCCAGTACAACCTGCTGAAAACAGCATTTAATCCGCTATTCGGAAAAACTCAGTTAAAATCGCCTCAGGAGTTTAACAGCTATTACGTTGAGGATGGCGATTACTGGAAAATTGACAACATTACTTTGGGATATAACATTCCGAAAACCGGCATCAAGTATATTCAATCTGCACGGTTCTATGTATCCTCTTTAAATACCTTCATTATTACCGGCTATAAAGGAATTGATCCTGAAGTAAGCCTGGTTACCAGTGGCGGAGGCTCTCAGGGTGGGATCAACGTCAACAGCGGGGCCGGCTTAGCGCCAGGTGTCGACAATCGGGATAAGTATCCAACGATGAGAACATTTACGTTAGGACTTAATGTTACATTCTAAAGATTAAAGAAATGGATATGAAAAATTTTCAAAATATAAGAAAGTTCGGAATCACAGTTGTTGTTTTTCTGACCATCATGGTTTCATCGTGTACCCAACTGAAAGATGAAAGCTTTAACACCATTGTTGCAAACCAATTTACGGCAACCGATTCTGATTTGGCGGCACTGGCCGGCTCGGCCTACGTCAACTGGCGCATCGTTTTAAATGATTGGAACGGGCTTTACCGCTCCAACGAGGTTTCGGGCGACGAAATGCTGACTCCTGCCCGTCCAAACGGTTGGGTTGACGGCGGCGTTTACCGAAGGATTCATGAGCACAAATGGACAACCGACGATGATATCGTAGTAAACACATGGAGTAGAACTTACGCAGGGATTACCAACTGTAACCGTGTTATTTTCCAGGTCGAATCCAATGCCATTCCGGTACCCGAAGCTGATAAAGCGGCTTTAATTGCTGAAATGAAAATTCTCCGTGCTTCTTACTATTGGGTTTTGTGCGATTTCTTCGGAAATGTGCCAATCGTTGATAAATTCGATGTTCCTGAAGGATTTTTGCCTAAACAAAATACCAGAAAAGAAGTGTATAATTTTATCATCAAAGAAGTTACAGAGAACATTTCGAAAGTAAGCCCTTTGAAAAATCAAAAAACTTACGGAAAGTTTAACCAGTGGGCTGCTCACGCATTATTGGCTAAAATGTACCTGAATGCCGGAGTTTATACCGGAACCCCTGCATGGGACAAATGTATCACAGAGTGCGATGCTATCATCAATTCGGGAGCTGGCTACGGACTGGAATCGAACCAGAAAGATGTTTTCGTGACCAATAACGAAAACTCGAAGGAAATCATCTTCGCCTTGCCTTTCGATTCGAAATACGTAACCAACTGGAATGCTTTCGACATTCACATGCAAACCTTGCAGCCTGAAAACCAGGCTACTTACAATCTGGAGTCTAGCCCATGGGGAGGTGTTTGTGCTGTTCCTCAGTATATCAACACTTTTGATACTGATGATTCACGTTACAAGGACAACTACATTAAAGGCCAGCAGTATAAAGCCAATGGTGATGTAATTATAGCTACGCTTGGCGCCTATAAGGGAAAACCACTGGCTTACATTAATGAATTGCCTGGTGTTGATTTTTCGGAAGAGGTGCACGGTTTCCGTTTAGGAAAATTTGAAATTGCAATGGGCGCAACCAACCGTTTAAGCAATGACTTTCCGCTTTTCCGTTATGCCGATGTGTTGATGATGAAAGCAGAATGTTTGTTACGTACAGGGAAAGCCGACGATGCCGCTGTTATCGTTACTCAAATAAGAGCAAGAAATTTCAAATCGGCTCCTGAAAAAGCTGTTGTAACTGGCGCTGATTTGCAAAAAGGAAGCGTTTACGATTATGGTCTTCGCAACCACATTACTTCAACACAGGAAGGTGGAGCCGATATCCAATATGGTCGTTTCTTAGATGAGTTGGGTTATGAATTCTGCCAGGAAGGTCGTCGCAGAACAGACATGGTACGTTTTGGAATGTTTACCAAAAAATCATGGCTGTCTCATTCACCAAATGGCGATTACAGGGTTCTGTTCCCGATACCGCTTGGCGAAATCCAGAAAAACGCTAACCTGAAACAAAATGCGGGTTATTAAACTCCAACTTTTTTAAAGTCAATCTTTTCAGATACAATACCTGCCGTGTGAAATACGGCAGGTATTTTTCTTGTAAAAATCAATAATTAATCTCAATTTCAATTTGAAAAACATTAGTGAACGGTTAAATCCTATCTTGTCCCTACGGGACAATGACTGCAGAATGTAACTGTCTTTCTATAAATATTTTATCCCTACGGGATTGTCCCATTTGGGACGGTATATTTATAGCACCAAAAGTAGTCCCCAAGATGGGAAGTCCCTTTAGGGACGCAATAGAATCAAAGCATTCAGTGATTTTTTTAATATTTTTTACCTGGCACTTATGTTTGAAAATAAAAAGCAAAGAAAAAACCAATATTTGATTCGATAAGCCATGAAAAAACCGATTTTATTACTGCTCATGCTCAGTTTGATTTGTGCAAAAAATGGTTTAGCTCAGGACAAGTTGTACCCCAACGAATTTCCGTTGAGCGATGTTACTTTGCTTCCAGGCCCGTTTAAAAGCGCACAGGACCTGAATATCAAAACTCTTTTAGAATACGATACCGACCGGTTATTGGAACCTTTTCTGACTGAAGCCGGGTTACCAGCCAAAGGAGCCCGTTTTACCAATTGGGACGGCCTGGCCGGGCATGTTGGCGGCCATTACCTTACCGCGCTAGCCATGAATTATGCCGCTACCGGAAATGCAGAATGCAAGGCCCGGATGGAATATATGCTCAACGAGTTAAAAGCTTGTCAGGATGCAAATGCTAACGGTTATGTCGGTGGAATTCCAGGTAGCAAGGCACTTTGGGCAGAGGTAAAAGCTGGCAAATTTACTTTGTTCCACAATGCCTGGGTTCCCTGGTACAACCTGCACAAAACCTACGCCGGGCTACGCGATGCCTGGCTCTATGGCAACAGCGAACTGGCTAAATCCATGTTCCTAAAACTTTGTGATTGGGGAATTGATCTGATCTCCGGACTGTCGGAATCCCAAATGCAAACCATGCTCGACAAAGAGTTTGGCGGTATGAACGAAGTGTATGCCGATGCTTTCCAAATGACCAGCGACAAAAAATACCTCGATGCATCAAAGAAATTTACCCATAAGGTGCTTTTCAATTCAATGGCCAATGGGGTTGACAACCTCGACAACAAACACGCCAATACCCAAATCCCAAAAGTAATTGGTTTTGCACGTGTTGCCCAGCTCGATCCCTCGGATGCCAACTACCTGAAAGCTTCGAAATTCTTTTGGGAAACCGTGGTACACAACCGTTCGCTGGCATTGGGCGGAAACAGTTGCAGGGAGCACTTTCCGGCAGCCGGGTCATGCGATGATTATATTATCCTCCGCGAAGGTCCTGAATCGTGCAACACATACAATATGCTGAAACTTACCGAAGATCTTTTTAAAATAGATCATCAGGCAAAATATGTGGATTATTACGAGCGCGCGCTCTACAACCATATCCTTTCGACCCAGCACCCCGAACACGGCGGCTATGTCTATTTCACGCCCGCCCGGCCTAACCATTACCGTGTTTATTCGGCGCCCAATCAGGCCATGTGGTGCTGCGTGGGCAGCGGAATGGAAAACCACGGAAAGTACGGGCAGATGATTTACACCCATATCGGTAACGATTCGCTGTTCCTCAACCTTTTTATCCCTTCAAAATTGAACTGGAAAGATAAAGGAACAATTCTAACACAAGAAACCAATTTCCCTTATGAGCAATCAACAAAACTTACCATTACACAATCCAGAGGTAGTTTTAAGCTGCTCATCCGCCACCCTTCCTGGGTAAAAGACGGTGAGTTTTCGATCAAAATCAACGGCGAACCGTACCCGCAATCGTCTCAGCCAGGGAGTTACCTTTGCATCAACAGAGTCTGGAATACTGGCGACAAAATCGAGGTTGCTTTGCCCATGCATGCTTCGTTTGAACAGATGCCCAATGTGTCCAAATACATCGCATTATCGTACGGTCCCATTTTGCTGGGTGCAAAAACAGGAACTCAGGAACTCGACGGACAGGTAGCCGATGATGGCCGTTGGAGCCATATCGCTAATGGTCCATTGATGGAGTTAGGTTCAGCCCCGATTATTGAAGGCCGCCGCGATTCCATTTTGCAATGCCTCCAGCCTGTTGATGGAAGGCCGCTTACATTTCAGGCATCAGGTTTATTCCCCGATCAGCCAAATTACCAGTCGCTTGTACTGGAACCATTCTACCAAATCCACGATTCTCGCTACATGATATACTGGATGTCGCTATCCCGTCCCGAATATTCATCTGCAATTGCTGCATTAAAAAAAGAGGAGCAGGAGGCGCTTGAACTCGACAGGCGTACAATCGATGCCCTTGGTACTGGCCAACAACAGCCCGAGGCAGACCATTCGATGAAGGAATCGAACACTTTTTCGCGCGTGTTTAAAAACGAGTACTACCGCGATGCCCGGAAAGGTGGATATTTTAGTTACCAGATGGCGACAAAAGGATTGAACAATCTGTCGTTGATGGTTCGTTACTGGGGTAATGAGAACGAAAAACGATCTTTTGACATCTTAGTTGATGACCAGGTGATTGCACCCGAAAACGTTTCCGGCAAATGGAATAAGAACAATTTCATGAATGTGGAATACCCGATTCCTACATCGTTGCTTAGAAACAAAACGGTTATCACTATTACCTTCAGGGCCAAGGATGACAACAATGCAGGTCGCATTTTCTATGTGTGGTTATTAAAACCAACAGGAGAATAATTTTGATTTATCTTCTATTGACATTGATGTCCTGCGGGCAAAATAGAAACAGATACAATTTTTAAACTGCTAAGAATCCGAAAACAATTAGTACATCAGGAACACAAAGTTCAAAACAAATAAAAAAATCATACTCATGAAAAAGACTAACCTGTTGTTTTTTCTGCTGCTGCTTTTTGTAGCATCGAACCTTTATTCCCAGACCTACGAAAAAACCGAATCGGGAGTGCAAACAATTGCCAACTCGGTTACAACCAAAATCCAATTTTATTCTCCGGAAATAGTTCGCGTTATCAAATCTCCTGAAGGAGAAAAAGTGAATAAACAAAGCCTGTCGGTGATTAAAACTCCCGAAAAAACGGATGTAAAAATCACTCAAAGCGGTCAGGTTGTGACTTTGGCTAGTTCAGCTTTAACCGTTGACTTAAACCTCGAAACCGGAAAAATAACTTACCGCGATACAAAAGGAAGCTTGCTTTTCACTGAAAAGGATTATGGCGTTCAATTTACTGCTACGAAGGATGTTGATGATGATACGTATATCGTTCGGCAGGCGTTTTTACTCAACAAGGATGAAGCCATTTATGGCCTGGGTCAACACCAAAAAGGAACGATGAACCAGCGTGGACAGAAGCTGTTCCTTCGCCAGGAAAATATGCAGATTTGCATCCCGTTTTTCCAGTCGGTGAAAGGGTATGGCCTTTTCTGGGACAACTATTCACCCACCACTTTTGTCGATAATTTGCAGGAAACTTCTTTCGAATCGCAGGTTGGCGATTGTGCCGATTACTATTTCATGTACGGTGGCAATGCCGACGGGGTAATTGCCGGTATGCGCAGCCTGACCGGGCAAGCGCCTATGTTTCCTTACTGGACTTTCGGGTACTGGCAGAGCAAAGAGCGGTATAAAAGTCAGGACGAAATCGTTGGGGTGGTGAAAAAGTACCGCGAAATAGGTGTGCCGCTCGATGGTGTCATTCAGGATTGGCAATACTGGGGCGACAACGATCACTGGAATTCGATGGAATTCCTGAACCCTGCTTTCCCCGAACCAAAAAAGATGATCGACGATGTACACAACATGAATGCACACATCATCATTTCGTGCTGGGAATCGTTTGGGCCTAAAACCAAAGAGTTCGGAATCATGGACAAGAAAGGCATGTTGCTGAATTTTAAAACATGGCCTCCTACCAATAGTAACGATTGGCCTCAACCTGCCGATGCCAAACCTTCAGGAGTAAAACCTTATGATGTTTATAACCCCGAAGCCCGCGACATTTACTGGGATTTCATGAATAAAGGTATCTTCTCGTTGGGAATGGACGGCTGGTGGCTCGATTCGACCGAACCCGATCACCTTGATCCGGTGGAAAGCGATTTCGACAACAAAACCTACCTGGGATCGTTCCGCAAAGTGCGCAATGCATACCCATTGATGGCAGTTGGCGGCGTTTCCGATCATCAAAAACAAACATCCACCGACAAACGGGTTTTCATTCTTACCCGTTCGGCTTTTGCAGGGCAGCAGCGCTATGGCGCCAATTCGTGGAGCGGCGATGTGGTTTCCGAATGGAATGTACTTCGCAACCAGATTTCAGGAGGACTCAACTTCTCGTTATGCGGTATTCCGTACTGGAATGGCGACATTGGCGGGTTCTTCCCGTGGAATTATCGTGGTGGAGTAGAAAACGTGGCTTACCGAGAATTGTATGTCCGTTGGTTACAGTTTGGCGCCTTTACTCCAATGATGCGCTCACACGGAACCGATACGCCTCGCGAAATCTGGAACTTTGGTGTAAAAGGAAGCTGGGAATACAATACCATTGAAAAGTACATCAACCTGCGCTACCGGTTGTTGCCATACATTTATTCTACCTCGTGGCAAGTTACGGCCAATGCTTCGAGCATGATGCGCGCCCTGATGATGGACTTCGCCAGCGATAAGAAGGTACTCGACATCAACGATGAATACATGTTTGGTAAGTCGATCCTTGTTAGCCCAGTTACCGAGCCACTCTACACCGTTAACAAAAAAGAAGGATCGACCAGCGATTTCAGCGTGGTGAAAAGCAGCAAAACATACTTGCCTGCAGGCGCCGAATGGTACGACTTCTGGTCGGGCGTAAAACTGCAGGGTGGACAGGAAGTGGAACGGCCAACGCCAATGGATATTATGCCTTTGTACATCAAAGCCGGATCAATTATCCCGATGGGGCCGGTGGTTCAGTATGCCAACGATAAGCAAGATCCTACTGAAATACGCATCTATCCGGGCTCCGATGGAACATTTGTAATGTACGATGACGAGAAAGACAACTATAACTACGAAAAAGGAATGTATGCAACCATTGAGTTCAATTGGAATGATGCAAATAAAACACTGACCATCAGCGATAGGAAAGGCGAATTTCCGGGAATGTTGAAGAACCGAAAATTCGGGATTATTGTGGTGAATGAAAAATCAGGAGCTGGCATTGAAGTTTCCAAAACTTTAAAAACGATTGATTATTCAGGGAAAGAGAAAGTTATAAAACTAAAATAGGGTCTACTGAAAAACTCAGGGAATGTAAAAACGACCTCAGAGAGGTCATATATTTATAGAAAATGATGATTAGAAAGTTGTACAACCCCGGCTGGGGTTGAATATTCACTCGTATAACCCATCTTCTATAAACATTTTATCCCTCCGGGATATTTTTTGAGCAAATGAAAAATTCAGGTGCAAGCTTTTTTCAGTATTCCTTTTAAAATGCTTGTACTTCATTCCTGTAAATTGTCTGTTATGCTATTTATTATCAATACTTAACATGTTTATCAGCAGACCATAAATAACCTTTAAAACCAAATCAAATGACGACTAACCGGAGAAATTTTATCGGAAAAGCTTGTCTGGCTGGCGCTTGTTTTTGCGGATTTACTTCCATCGTTCAGGCTGGCGGTCGACCACAAAATGACGACACCGCTCCCGATCCGAACAAATTGCTGATGCAGGACTGGATTGCGAACCTGTTACTCCATATCGACGATCAGGAGGATGAAGCCACCTGCCGGAAGATCATGAAGGGATGTGCAGTCAGTCATTACAACCACCTGAAAATGGACGATGTCCTGAAACCGTACGAAGGCGATCTGGAAAAATTCAATACGTTTATTGAACAGGAATGGGGCTGGAAGATTGATTACCAAAAGGATACCGGCATTTTGGTGGCTGACGAAAATAAAAGCTATTGCGTGTGTCCGATGATCAATCAGAAAGTTGGGATTAAGTCACCGATCCATTGTTTTTGCTCCGAAGGGTTTGCCGAACTCATGTTTTCGAAAGTCGTTGGGCATCCGGTGAAAGCAACTGTAATTTCGTCCATCCATCGCGGAAACGACCGGTGTAAATATGAAATCAGGATAAGTTAACGAATAACCAGATTAAAATACAACCTATGAAAATCCTCTATTTTGCACCATTCCTGATGTTTGTCGGGCTGGTGGCCTGTAAGAATGAACCGGAAAAAGCCGACTATCAAATTCAGGGAATCCCGTTCAATGAAGTGAAAATTGCCGACCAGTTTTGGTTGCCCAAGATTGAAACCAACCGCACGGTTACCATTCCGGCTTCGTTTGCCAAGTGCGAAGAAATGGGTCGGATGGACAATTTTTTGATTGCAGGCGGAAAAATGAAAGGAAGGATAAAAGGCGAAATGCCTTTTGACGATACCGATGTGTATAAAGTCATTGAGGGTGCGGCGTACTCGTTAACAACGCACCCCGATCCAAAACTGGATGCCTACGTCGATTCCGTAATCGACATCATCAAAATCGGGCAGGAAGCCGATGGCTATCTTACAACCTATAAAACGGCTGACTCTACCTATTCTCCAGCCAAATGGTGCGCTCCTGCCGGGAAATGGGCCAACGAGCAGTGCAGTCACGAGCTGTACAACAGCGGGCACATGTTCGAAGCCGCTACCGCGCATTTCAGGGCAACCGGCAAGAAAAACTTCCTTGATATTGCCACGAAAAATGCCGATTTGCTTGTGAGGGTTTTCGGTGAAGGAAAGAATCCAGGTGTTCCGGGTCACCAGATTGTTGAAACAGGTCTGATCAAATTGTATCAGGTTACAGGGAAAGAAGACTATCTGAAGTTGGCCAAACATTTCCTCGATTTCAGGGGCGATAGTACTAAACGCAACATCTGGGGACCTTACAATCAGGACCACAAACCGGTGACCCTGCAGGACGAAGCGGTGGGTCATGCCGTCAGGGCCGAATACATGTATGCCGGAATGACTGATGTGGCCGCTATTTTTAAAGACGAAGCCTATAAAAATGCGGTAGATAAAATCTGGGATAATATTGTTTCAAAAAAACTCTACCTCACAGGCGGAGTAGGCGCTCGTCATGAAGGCGAAGCTTTTGGCGACAATTACGAGCTGCCCAACCTGACCGCATACAACGAAACCTGCGCTGCAATTGGCAATGTTTATTGGAATTACCGCATGTTTTTGCTTCATGGCGACGCCAAATACATCGACATTCTCGAACGTAGTTTATACAATGGAGTAATCTCAGGAGTTGGCCTTGATGGTAAAACATTTTTCTATCCCAATCCGCTCGAATGTGACCTGCATTTCAAATTCAACCGTGGCGAAACGCTCGATCGTCAGCCCTGGTTCGACTGCTCGTGCTGCCCAACCAATATCTGCCGGTTTTTACCTTCAGTACCCGGATATATTTATGCACAAGGGAATAATAGCCTGTATGTAAACCTGTTCATGCAAAGTTCTTCAACCATTCAACTGAATAAAAAATTACCAGTTACCATTTCGCAGGAAACGCAATATCCATGGGATGGTCAGGTGAAAATTTCGGTTTCTCCTGAAAAAGCCAGTCCGTTTGCCTTGTGTTTACGCATACCGGGCTGGGCTCAAAATCATCCGGTTCCCGGAGATTTGTATTCATACATTTCTCCTGAAAAAGATTCGGTTTCAATCACCGTAAATGGCGAACCGGTTCGGTATAAAACCGAAAAAGGATATGCAGTGATCGACCGCGAATGGAAACAGGGCGATGTGGTAAATTATATTTTGCCGATGAATATTCATCGGGTAGAGGCTAATCAGAAGGTTGTTGACGATGCCGGAAAGGTTGCCATTGAACGCGGCCCCATTGTGTATTGCCTTGAAGGTGTTGACAACGGTGCGGAACTTTTCAAATTCGCTTTACCCGATACCGCTAAATTGTTGGCAACTTTTGCTCCTGAAACCTTGAACGGAGTGGTTACAATTTCCGGAGAAGCAACTGTTACCGAAAACAAAGCTATTAAGTCGCAACAAATTACAGCCATTCCGTATTTTGTTTGGAACAACCGCGGAATCAACGGGATGAAAGTCTGGATTCCAAGAAAATAATATCAGTTGATCGGAATTTAGTTTACCCCTTTGCCAGCAATAGCAAGGGGGTATTCATTCTTTGTTATCGAAGATTTGTAATCACAAATTAACGTCATTTTGACACGTATAATTATTTTCTCATATTTGTTGGCGATTAACGAATTACTAAACTGAACCAATAATGAAACGAACGTCTCTACTTCTATGCCTGACAGTGCTGTTGATCGGACACAGTACTTTTGGCGCTGATACTCCAATAAGCAATCAGCCAGATTCCGTTTACCTGTTCACATATGCGACTATCAAGAATTCAAACACAAACGGATTGCATTATGCATGGAGTACCGATCAGGAAAGCTGGACATCCATTGGACCGGAGATGCGCTTCCTGTTTTGCGACTACGGAAGGTGGGGCGTTGAAAAGCGAATGATCACGCCCTTTTTATTTCGCGCGGCTGACGGAAAGTGGCACTGCGTATGGAGTTTGAACGAGCATACCGGAACATTTGCCCACGCCGAGTCGAAAGATTTGATTTACTGGTTGCCGCAGACCTACCCCATTGTGATGAAAGACAACAATTGTCTGGAAACGGAAATTTCGAACGATCCTGATGGTAAATACACTATTTCTTGGTTAAGCACGGCCAACGGTACAAAAAAGACATACAGCGTAACGACCGCTGATTTTAAAAGTTACAGCCCGGCAAATGAACTAGCATTGAGCGACCGCTTAAATCAGCATAAAAAAATACAGATTTCAGGAAATACCGAAACAGGAACCGTGCATAAAGTAGCCTGGGAACTGGTTGAAAGTTTAATGAATAAGCAGAAACTGAATGCTTACCGCGATCAGCAATGGTCGGAGACTACCAAAACCGATTCGATACGATTTGCATCGCAGAAACCGCTTAATGCAACCATAACGGTTGACAATTCGAAGCAAAAAAAAATCAGTGACATGATGATTGGCGTTTTCTTCGAAGACATCAACTATGCTGCCGATGGTGGACTTTACGCCGAATTGCTTCAAAACCGCGATTTTGAATATGCGTTAAGCGACAAAGAGGGTCGGGATAAAAGCTGGAACAGCAACAAATCCTGGCGTTTAAAAGGAAATGGAGCTGCATTTTCAATCGATTCAGTTTCGTCCATTCACCCGAATAATTTGCATTACGCTGTCCTGAAAATTACCGAAACTGGTGGTGGATTGGTCAACGAAGGATTTGATGGAATCGCAATTAAGTCAGGAGAAAAATATGATTTCTCTGTTTTTGTTCGCAATCCGGATCAGAAGAGCAAAAAATTGCTTGTCCGCCTGATCGGTAAAAATGGCGAAAATTATGGAGAGACAACTGTTTCAGCAAGTGCTGCCGGATGGAAAAAAGTTGAAGCCATTTTGACTGCCAAACAAACAGCAACCGATGCTCAACTGGAAGTTGTACCGCAAACCGCAGGAACTGTTCATCTGGATATGATTTCGCTGTTTCCACAAAAAACGTTCAATGGGCGTAAAAACGGACTGCGCGCTGATCTGGCGCAAACCATTGCCGATCTGCATCCGCGATTTATTCGTTTCCCGGGAGGTTGTGTGGCTCATGGCGACGGACTCGACAACATTTATCGCTGGAAAAACACAGTTGGTCCACTCGAATCGCGCAAGCCACTTAAAAATCTGTGGGGCTACCATCAAACTGTCGGATTGGGTTATTTCGAGTATTTTCAGTTCTGCGAAGAAATTGGGGCTGCGCCACTGCCGGTCATCGCTGCGGGCGTTCCCTGTCAAAATTCGGCAACCGGTGGTGCTGGTCAACAAGGCGGTATTCCGATGTGCGACATGGACGATTACGTGCAGGATGTGCTCGACCTGATTGAGTGGGCCAACGGCAATGTAACAACCAAATGGGGAAAGATTCGTGCTGAATCCGGTCATCCCAAACCATTCAACCTGAAATACATCGGGATTGGTAACGAAGACCTGATCAACGATATTTTCGAGGAACGTTTTACAATGATTTTCAATGCGGTGAAAGAAAAGCATCCTGAAATTACCGTGATTGGAACTGTTGGGCCGTCGTTTGAAGGGACGGACTATGTGGAAGGTTGGAAAATCGCGACTAAGTTGCAGGTTCCGTTGGTTGACGAGCACTATTATCAGTCGCCAGGCTGGTTCATTCACAATCAGGATTACTACGACAAATATGATCGCACCAAACCGAAAGTTTATCTGGGTGAATATGCATCACACCTGCCAGGCCGGGTTACCAACATTGAAACAGCATTATCGGAAGCGCTTTACCTGACCGCCTGTGAGCGCAATGGCGACGTTGTGAGCATGACTTCGTACGCGCCTTTGCTGGCTAAGGAAGGACACACTCAATGGAATCCCGACCTGATTTATTTCAATAATTCGGAAGTGAAACCTACAGTCGATTATTTTGTCCAGCAACTTTACGGGCAAAATTCAGGAGATACTTACCTCGTAAGCGATGTAAAACTTTCCGATAAAAACGAATCTGTCAGGAAACGGGTAGCCGTTTCAGTGGTTTGCGACAGCAAGAGCAATGATCTGATTGTGAAAATGGTAAACATGCTTCCGGTAGCAGTTAACACGAATGTCCGGCTGGATGGAATGAACAATTTTAGTTCTTCGGCGACCCGAACGGTGCTCACAGGAATTCCAACTGATAAAAAGGCAAGGCCGGCAACCGATGAGATAGCTGTCAGTGGCGAATTCCCATGCAATTTGCCGGCATATTCGTTTACGGTAATCAGGATAAAGAAAACTATAGACAATTAAATCGAAAAAAATTATAACCTCAGATAACCCTTGGTTTAAAGTCTTGATAAAATGTATCAAATTTTCTAACATTGCACTACATGTATTGATTGTGTGATTAGAATCACACAATCAATACGAAAAATGTGAAATAAATGAAAATAGAGCGACAAATCCAACAAAGCCTTATTGATTGGAAAAACTCATCAAACCGCAAACCATTAATATTGCAGGGTGCGAGACAGGTGGGTAAAACCTGGCTATTGAAGACTTTTGGCGAGGAAGAATTTGAAAACCTGGCCTATTTCAACTTTGATGAACAACCCGAGCTTAAGCAATTTTTTTCTGCTACAAAAGACGTTTCACGTATAATCCAAAATCTGGGACTGGTTTATGGAAAAGCTATTTTGCCTGGTAAAACCCTTATTATCTTTGATGAAATACAAGAATGTAATGATGCGTTGAATTCATTAAAGTATTTTTGTGAAAATGCCCCCGAATATACTGTTGCTTCTGCAGGATCCTTATTGGGGGTCGCCTTATCCGGAGGTGCATCCTTCCCCGTCGGGAAAGTTGACTTTTTAACAGTGTATCCCCTTTCTTTCAGTGAATTTTTATTGGCCGACGACCCTTCATTGGCATCCTATCTGAACCAGATTGATGAGATTGTTCCTATTCCTGACATCTTCTTTAATCGTTTGATCGAGAAATTTAAGATGTTCTTTATTTCAGGAGGTATGCCCGAGGCAGTTGTTGCTTTGCTTGAAGGAAAAGATGTTAGTTTAACGCAACAAGTATTGAGCAATATTTTGAATGCTTATACTTTGGATTTTTCAAAACATATTGAAAACAGAGATATTCCAAAGCTTGGATTTATTTGGTCATCAATTCCGTCTCAATTAGCCCGGGAGAACAAAAAATTCCTTTATCAAACTGTAAAAACCGGAGCCCGCGCCCGCGAATATGAAGATTCACTCTTTTGGATTTGCCAAGCCGGATTGGTATACAGAGTATTCCGAAATACAAAACCAGCCTTGCCCCTGGCTGCTTACGATGACCTTTCTGCCTTTAAAATTTATTTGTTAGATGTTGGGTTACTCCGACGTCTTTCTCTCCTCGATCCTGTTGCTATTAAAGAAGGAAACCGTTTATTCGTAGAGTTTAAAGGAGCTCTCAGCGAAAATTACGTTTTGCAAAGTCTGGTTCACCAGTTTGAAACACCACCACGTTACTGGACATCAGGAAACAAAGCAGAAATCGATTTCCTTATCCAATACGAGAATTCGATCATCCCCATAGAAGTAAAATCAGACAATTCAGTAAAAGGTAAAAGCCTTTCATTGTACAACAACGAATTTCAACCTGAAATTCGTATCCGTTATTCATTGAAAAATCTAAAACAAGATGAAGGATTACTCAACATCCCGCTATTTATGGCCGACTACACTAAAAATTTGATTGATTTAATACATAAGACTTAACCAAACCGCTTACACCCATTAGTATGAAAAAAAATCTCTATCTAATTTCTGCTTTTCTATTCTTTTCAACTGTCATATTTGCTCAAAACTATCCAAACCTCAAACTCTGGTACACCAAACCCGCACAAAAGTGGTCAGATGAAGCTTTGCCCATTGGCAATGGCCGAATGGGTGCCATGTTTTTTGGCGGAGTTCATCAGGAGCGAATCCAGTTTAACGAACAAAGTTTGTGGTCGGGCGACAACAACTGGGACGGAAAATATGAAACCGGCGATCACGGATTTGGTTCGTACCGCAATTTTGGTGAACTGATTCTCGATTTTAATTTTTCCGGAGAACCAACCGGGTATAATCGTACACTGGATATTACGGAAGGCATTCATACCACAACCTTCAATCTGAATGGGGTTCAATACACCCGTGAAGCTTTTGCCAGTTATCCAGATCAGGTGATGGTTATTAATTATACTTCAGGAAAAGGAAAAGCTTTATCCGGGAAAATATCGCTGACTTCTGCTCAGGGCGCCATCAGTACAGCAACTGAAGACGGGCTGACTTTTTCAGGAGAAATGCCCAACCAGTTAAAATATTCTGCTTCGGTTCAAATTCTTCATAAAGGAGGCAAGATAAGTATGGACGGAAACAAGTTGAATTTCGAAGATTGTACATCATTGACGCTACTGCTCGATGCCCGAACCGATTACAAAGCCAATTACAAAGATGGCTGGCGAGGCTCCAATCCTTTACCTGAAATCAAAAAAGAGTTGATGTTTGCCGAAAAATTCGGTTTTAAAATGCTTTTGGAAAGACATATTAAAGATATTACCCGTTTAACAGAAACAGCCCACATGGAAATCGGAAACACCGACGCCCCTACCCTTTCGCTACCGACCGATGAACGCCTGAAAAAATATGCATCAGGCGGTACAGACCCTGATTTGGAAGAATCAATGTTTCAGTATGGGCGTTATTTGCTGGTGAGCAGTTCGCGCCCAGGTGGATTGCCCGCCAATCTGCAAGGTTTGTGGAATGACAGCAATACTCCGGCATGGGCGAGCGATTACCACAACAACATCAACATCCAGATGAATTACTGGGCTGCCGAGTCGACGAACCTATCGGAATGCCAGCTACCGCTGATTGATTACATTGTTGCCCAACAAGAACCTTGTCGCATTGCCACTCGCAAAGCTTTCGGTGAAAACACTCGTGGCTGGACAGCCCGTACCAGTCAGAATATTTTTGGCGGAAATGGCTGGGAATGGAATATTCCGGCCAGCGCCTGGTATGCCCAACATGTATTTGAACATTGGGCTTTTACGAATGATTCTGTTTATTTACATCGGACGGCTTATCCTGTCATCAAAGAAATCTGCGAATTTTGGGAAGATCGTTTAAAGGTAATGCCTGACGGCTCGCTAATGGTTCCGGATGGTTGGTCGCCCGAACATGGCCCGCGCGAAGACGGAATTATGCATGATCAGCAACTGATTTGGGATTTATTTCATAACTATCTTGATGCAGCCAAAACATTGAAAACAGATCCGGATTACCAGAAAAAAGTAGCTGACATGCTTGCTCACCTGTCTTCGAATAAAATTGGAAAATGGGGGCAACTGCAGGAATGGCAGGAAGACCGCGATGATCCGAACGACCAGCACCGGCATACCTCTCATTTATTTGCAGTTTACCCCGGTCGACAAATCAGCATGACAAGCACTCCTGATCTGGCAAAAGCGGCAATTCTATCTCTACGAAGCCGTTCCGGAAATTACGGAACAAACGAAAATACTCCGTTTACGGTTGAATCGACTGTTGGCGACAGTCGCCGCTCGTGGACCTGGCCCTGGCGTTGTGCTTTATGGGCCCGGCTTGGAGAAGGTGAACGTTCCGGAATTATGATTCGGGGATTACTCACTTACAACACCCTCCCAAATTTATTTTGCAATCATCCGCCTTTTCAGCTCGATGGGAACTTCGGAATTCCGGCAGCCATGGCCGAAATGCTGATGCAAAGCCATGCCGGAGAAATTCAATTGTTGCCTGCAATCCCAAAAAGCTGGGCTACAGAAGGATCTTTCTCCGGACTGCGTGCCCGTGGAGGCTTTTCGGTTGACTGCAAGTGGAAAGATGGAAAAGTAACTTCGTTCCGGATTAGTTCGGCGAAACCGAAAATCATAAAAGTCCGGGTTAACGGCGAATTAAAAGAAATAACTTCGGAAGCATTATAAATCTCAAGCTAAACCTACAACTAAAATAAAATGAACCGACGCAATTTTATTCAAACAACAGGTCTTTCGGCAGCCGGACTAAGCCTAACCGGAACAGCACTGGCCAATTCTATTTTAGCTCCCCGAATCGCCAAACGTCCTATTTGTGCGTTTACCAAATGCCTGCAATTTCTCACTTTTGACGAGGTTGGCGAAGTTCTTTCTTTACTTGGATTCGATGGCGCCGATATCACACTGCGTCCTGGTGGGCAGATAGAGCCTTCTGAAGCAAAAGAGGCCCTGCCCATGGCCATAAAATCGCTTCAGAAAAACAACATTACAATTCCGATGGTAGTTACCGCCATTACTGATGCTGCAGATCCGCTGACCCAGACCACGCTTCAGGCTTTGGCCGATTCTGGCATTAAATATTACCGGATGGGTTGGATGAAATACGAAGAATCTAAAACCATTCAGCAGAACCTTGATGAGCATAAGAAGACCTTCGAAAAACTTGCTGCTCTAAACGAAAAACTGGGCATTCATGGCGATTACCAGAATCATTCAGGAAATTCTGTGGGATCGCCGGTTTGGGATATTTATGAAGTTGTTAAAAATGTCAATCCTGAGTATCTCGGTGTGCAATACGACATTCGCCATGCTGTAACCGAAGGAGCCTACTCATGGAAGCTGGGGATGAAACGTTTGGCTCCGTGGATCCGGACCATCGACATTAAGGATTTCATTTGGAGAAAAAATGAAAAAGGCGAATGGCAACATCAGAATGTTCCACTTGGCGAAGGCATGGTCAATTTTGATGAATTTTTGAAAGAATATGCCAAACTGAAGGTTGAAGCTCCAATCAGCATTCATTACGAATATGATTTAGGAGGTGCAGAATTGGGAAAAAAAGAAATTTCTATGGATCGCATGAAAATTTACGGGATGATGAAAAAAGATCTGATCTGGTTTAAGTCGGATTTGCAGAAGCATAACATTGAATTTTGATCTGACTTCACCAATTTAGTTACAAGCCCTTCCGTCCGGATAAAAAAACCAAAAATCATGCAAATGCCATAAACTGAAAACATCAATTCATCTTATCATGAAATATTTCATTCTGTTCTTCTTAATCCCATTCGGTGCAATGGCGCAATCGCCCATCCAGTTTGTAGATCCGTTCATCGGCACCGCTCCGGCAACTACCGAAAGTGCAAAAAAGCACAGTGAGGCCGGTTCGGAGCTGAAAGGCCAGACTTTTCCCGGAGTTGGCCAACCCTTTGGAATGACACAATGGACCCCGGAAACCCGCACTACTGAAGACAAATGTATCTCACCTTATTACTACAACGACAAATACATCACCGGTTTCCGCGGAAGCCACTGGATGAGCGGAAGCTGCACACAGGATTACGGCAGCGTAACAGTCATGCCGTTTTCTACCAATCAGGTCGATACATTGAAGGGCATTCCAGCCTCAAGGTTCAGTCACCAAAACGAAACCGCCACACCAGCATACTATCGGGTAATGCTCGAAAACTTCGATATTCAGGCCGAACTAACCGGAACTGTCCGTTCAGGAATGCTGCGTTTTGATTTTTCAGGAACAGGAAAAAATTACCTGCAAATACGCGCCAACAGTGACGAGAAAGTAGGCAAAATATGGTTCGACAAGCAGCGAAACGAAATCGTTGGGTACAATCCGGCACACCGTATTTATCAGGGCAGAGGACAGTCGGCTGGATTCAGTGGCTACTTTGTCATCCGGTTCGACCAATCATTTGAAGAGTTACCTCAAACGTCCAATCTTCAACAAATGATTGTCAGTTTCGGAGACGTAAAAACCGTTCAGGTAAAAATCGGAACTTCGTTTACAAGTCTTGAAGCAGCCCGCAATAACCTTAATCAGGAAATCTCCGTATGGAATTTCGATCAGGTCAGGAAGGCATCAGAAGAAGTTTGGAACCAAACCTTGAGCAAAGTGGAAGTGGAAGGCGACTCAAAAGAAGATAAAATCAAGTTTTACACGGCGCTTTACCATTGCTTCCAGCTGCCGCGCACAGCAAGCGATGTCGACGGAAGTTACCAGGGATTTGCGCAGGACACCACGATTCATAAAGCGGTTGGATTCACGTATTACGACGATTTTTCGATGTGGGATACTTACCGATGTCTGCATCCATTGCTGACCATTCTGGAACCAAAACGCAGCCTCGATATGGTCAAAACGTTGGTACTGAAAGCAGAACAGGGAGGTTGGATGCCTATTTTCCCGGCATGGGGAAATTTCACCGCTGCCATGATTGGCGACCACGTAAGCACCATGATTTCGGATGCGTACGCCAAAGGAATTACTGATTTCGATACTCAAACGGCTTACAAATATATGCGGCAAAATGCGTTCGATAGTCCAACCCCTGAAGAATACCTCGACGGGAAAGGACGCCGGGCCTTGAAAAGCTACCTGGAATATGGTTACATTCCGCTGGAAGACAGTGTGTGGCAGGCTTTTCACAAACGTGAGCAAGTTTCCAGAACATTGGAATATGCTTTTGACGATTTTGCGCTGGCGCAATTTGCCAAAGGAATGGGAAAAACCGCTGACTATCAGACCTTGATTAAGCGGTCGCAAAACTACCGGAATGTGTTCGATACCAAAACCAATTACGTTCGTGCCCGTTATGCCGATGGTCGCTGGATTGAGCCGTTTGATCCATTCGCAAAAGCCAGTTTCATTTGCGAAGGAACACCTTTTCAATACACCTGGTATGTGCCACAAGACATTCCCGGATTGATCGGGTTGACGGGTGGAAAAGATGCCTTTTTGAAACACCTTAACACTTTTTTTGATGATGGTTATTACTGGCATGGCAACGAAACCGACCAGCAGGCGCCTTATTTATTCGCCATGGCCGGAGCACCAAAAACAACTCAGAAATGGATCAGGCAGATTGTTGCTGAAGAATACGGCATTGGTCCGGGTGGTTTGAGTGGCAACGAAGATGCCGGACAAATGTCGGCTTGGCTGGTTAGCAGCATGATGGGATTTTACCCCGTTTGCCCGGCTACCGATCAGTATGTGATGGGTGTTCCGCTGTTCAGAAAAATAACCGTAAACCTTGAAAACGGAAAAAAATTGATATTGAATGCTCCTGAAAACAGCACAGCTAACCCATATATTCAGGAGGTTAAATGGAATGAGAAAAACTATCCAAACAGTTGGTTAAACCACCGTGAAATGGTGAAAGGCGCGGTTATCGATTTTAAGATGGGAAAAGAATAGTCGAACTTAACCGATTTTTTGGGCTACTCTGATGAGGATATCTGGAAAGCTAATTCATATGATTCCATCAGCTTAAATCAAGCATTAATTCTTTTTAATTACCTGAGAACAAACCTGACCGGCTCCTGAAATTCTCAAAATATAAACACCAGACTTGAATATAGAAAGGTCAAGTTTAAAATTTTGGGCGCCTTGATGCAGATTATTGGATTCCCACTTTTTTATTTCAGTTCCTAAAATATTAAAAAGATTGACTTGAACTGCTCCTGAAATTTTGGAATGAATTTCAATGGTTACAAAGTCTTTAACTGGGTTAGGATAAACCCTTTCTATTGAAAATGATTGCTGTTCGGATGATGTAACGGAAGCTAAAGTATCGTTCTTTTTGGATGAGTAATTCGTATTTTGAGCTAAAATACCCAGTGAGACAATCATTAGAATTATAAAAGTAAATATTGATTTCATGTTAAATCTTATTGTATTTACTTATAAGAGACAAAAATCAGACCACATAGTTGCAACAGGCTCAAAAAAAAGAAGCTGACCCTTTTCGATCAGCTTCTTTATAGCTTTATGTCGACCGGGAACTACTCTGCAACAGAAATCGCATCAACCGGACAAACTTCCGCACATGAACCACAATCAGTGCAAAGGTCAGCATCAATTTTATAGATATCTCCCTCAGAAATCGCTTCTACAGGACATTCGTCGATGCATGTTCCACAAGCAATACATTCTTCTGAAATTTTATAAGCCATAACGTCTATATTAATTTGGTTTTATATGCAGCAAATGTACAAAGTTTGACAAAAAATCAAAAAATTAGCAAAACTAATTTCCGGCAAATTATGAACATTTAATATTGTAGTTAAACTTATATCTGGAATTAACTATTTCTCCTCTATTTATTGACAATTTTTCGCACAGTAAAAACCGCAAACTGCTGTCAAACCGCACTTTTCACATTTAGGCGAACGTGCCAAACAAGTATACCGTCCATGCAGGATTAGCCAGTGGTGAGCTAATGGAAGCAATTCTTCCGGAAAAAATTCAACCAATTGTCGTTCGGTTTCCAGTGGCGTTTTTGAATTGACACTTAGTCCAATGCGTGCAGCAACCCTAAAAACATGGGTATCGACCGCCATGGCTGGTTTATTGAATACAACCGAAGCAATCACGTTGGCAGTTTTTCGCCCAACTCCCGGTAGTTTCTGCAATTCATCGATATCATCAGGAACCTGACCTCCAAATTCCGTCACCAGCATCCGGGCCATGCCAACCAAATGTTTGGATTTGTTATTCGGATAAGAACATGAACGGATATAGTCAAAAACCTCATCCGGATCAACTTCAGCAAGCTTTTCTGGAGTTGGAAACCGCTTCAATAAATCGGGAGTAATCAGATTTACCCGTTTGTCGGTACATTGCGCTGATAAAATAACAGCTACAAGTAATTCGTATGGATTTTTGTATTCCAACTCGGTTTCAGCAATTGGCATTTCTTTCTGAAAATAGCTGATTACATAGTCAAACAATTCTTTCTTTTCCATTTTAACCTGATTTTCTTGTTGCCAAACTTAAACAAAACAATCATTCTGCCATTCAACAATTTGATAATTCATCCATTTGATACCAGTTTTTCCATTGCCGAATTGTCACATTCTCAAATTCAATAATTGGTTGGCTTAAAATGTTATTTTTGCAGAAAAAAATATGACTCCGTTTTTACAGGCTGAAAATTTATCGAAGCGTTTTGGCGATCAGCTCCTCTTCGAAAATATTTCATTCACCATATTTGAACATCAAAAGATTGCGCTCATTGCCCGAAACGGTGCAGGGAAAACTACCCTCATGGAAATTCTGGCGGGCAATGATACTCCTGAATCTGGACTAATTACCAAAACCGGCGATATCCGAATCGGATACCTCAAGCAAATTCCTGATTTAGATGAAACTATGACAGTTTTCGAGGCAGTTTTTCAATCTGGCGACGAATTAGTCGAAACCATCCGAAACTTTGAAAATGCCATTCTCCATAATCACAAGGAAGACATCACCAAATATACCGAACAGATGGAACACCATCATGCCTGGGATTATGAAGTGAAAGTGAAACAGATTCTGAGTCAGCTGAAAATTTACAATTATGACCAACCCATTTCAGAGCTTTCAGGAGGACAAAAAAAACGGGTAGCCATGGCTAACGTTTTGATTAATGAACCTGACCTGCTGATGCTTGATGAGCCAACTAACCACCTGGATCTGGAAATGATTGAATGGCTCGAAAATTACCTTGAAAAAACAAAGATTACGCTGTTTATGGTCACTCACGACCGTTATTTTCTGGATCGGGTTTGCAACGAAATTCTGGAGATGGAGGGCAATACGATCTTTCGCTACCGGGGTAATTATTCCTATTTTCTGGAAAAACGACAGGAACGAATGGATTCGGCTGCGGCTGGTGTTGAAAAAGCAAAAAACCTGCTTCGAACTGAGTTGGAATGGTCGCGCAGGATGCCGCAGGCTCGTGGTCACAAATCGAAATACCGGATGGAACGTGTTGACGACCTCCTGGTAAAAGCATCGCAAAACCTGGACGAAAACAACATTGAATTAAGCATGAATTCTTCTCGAATCGGGAATAAAATTCTCGATTTGGAAAACATCAGTAAATCATACGACCAACTTTGCCTGATAAAGAACTTCTCGTATAAGTTTCAGCGTTTCGAAAAAGTGGGAATTGTAGGCAAGAATGGCACCGGCAAATCAACCTTTCTGAACATTGTAACCGGAAACCTTCCGGCAGATTCGGGTAAAGTCGAAATTGGGCAAACCATTCGGTTTGGCTATTACCAGCAAACCGGAATTGAATTTAATCCGGGTGATAAAGTCATTGACGCGGTGAATAAAATCGCCGAAGTAATCAATTTCGAGGATGGCCGAAAACTGACCGCATCACAGATGCTCACCACTTTTTTGTTTCCGCCGGAAGTCCAGTATTCATTCATCGAAAAGCTTTCAGGAGGTGAAAAAAGGCGATTGTATCTCTGCACAATCCTGATGACAAATCCGAATTTCCTGATCCTTGATGAACCAACCAACGATCTGGATATCATGACTCTGGCTATTCTGGAAGAATATTTGCGTGTATTTCAGGGTTGCGTTATCATCGTGTCGCACGACCGGTATTTCATGGACAAAATCGTTGATCACCTGTTTGTTTTTGATGGAGAAGGAAACATCAAAGACTACCCGGGAAGCTATACCTTGTGGCGAAACAAACAACTAGAGGAAGAAGAAAAGGGAAAAAAGGAAAAGAGGACCGAGATAAAGGTATCCCCGAAAACCTCAAAAGAAAAGGAGCGGAAGTTGACTTTCAATGAGAAAAAAGAGTTGGATCAACTTGAAAAAGATATTGAATCGCTGGAATCGGAAAAAGCAACTATTAACGATGAATTAAATTCGGGGACACTTGATAGTAATCAGTTGCAAGAGAAATCGCACCGATATGGAGCAATTACAGATTTGCTTGAAGAGAAAGAAATGCGCTGGCTGGAATTGAGCGAACTGAGTTAGCAGTTTCAGTCACAGTTGGCAGGAAAATGTTGCGGGTTGCAAGTTGCGAGATACGAGTTACGAAAAAACCTGAAACACGAAACCCGTAACTCGCAACAAGACACCACTTACTTGAAACTTATAAAACAAAAAATATATGAAAACTTACGGATTAATCGGACATCGGCTGGGATATTCCTTTTCCCGGAATTTCTTTACAGAAAAGTTTGCAAAAGAGAATCGACCTGACTGCGAATATGTGAATTTTGAGCTGGACAGTATTGATGAATTTCCCGGCGTTTTTGAACAAGGAAAGGATATCTGCGGATTAAACTGCACTATCCCTTACAAACAGCAAATCATGCAGTTTCTGGATGAGATTGAACCAGAAGCCGCTCAGATCGGCGCTGTAAATACGGTTAAAATTACACATAAAGACGGCAAACGATTTTTAAAAGGATTCAATACCGATCTCTATGGTTTTGAGAATTCGCTCAAGCCAATGCTGGAAGAAAAACACCGGAAAGCATTGATTTTGGGAACTGGAGGCGCGTCAAAAGCCATCAAATATGCACTGAATAAACTTGGAATTGAATACATTTCGGCATCTATCGAAGATACTCTGTTTGAAAATGAAATCAGATACGATCAAATTAACGAAGAACTGCTAAAAGAATACCTGATCATTATCCATGCCACACCAATCGGCACTTTCCCCAATGTGGACAAATGCCCGGATATTCCATATCACTCCATTTCTCCGGATCATGTTTTATTCGATCTGGTGTACAATCCTGAAGAAACCTTGTTCCTGAAAAAAGGAAAAGAACAAGGTGCCAAAACGAAAAATGGTTTGGAAATGCTGCATTTGCAAGCCATCAGGGCATGGGAGATTTGGAACGCGTAAAGAGTTGCGGGATACGGGTTACGGGTTATGTGTTACGCAACTCGTAACCCGAAACCCGCAACATTACAATCTGCCATCATTATTCAACAACACCTCCGCCAACAGAAACGATTTTCTTCGAACCAGAATACAATTCATATTTCCGGAAACTACATTCCAGCGAACCATTCAGGATAGATATTTTGCGTGAAGGTCGCAATCCGATCGATTTAAGGCATTGGGCAGTACTGATTATCCATACGGTAGCATTGGTATAATGATGTTTCAACCGCTCTCCGATCATGGAATAGAAATTGGTATCATCGGGGGTTAAGCGTTCACCGTAAGGTGGATTAAAAAGCAGGAATGGTGTTTCAGCTGTAGGCTCAAGGAATCTAAAATCAGATACCTTAAAGTCGATCAACGACAGTACTCCGGCGGCTTCGGCATTTTTACAGGCAATGTCAACATTTCGGCGCGAAATGTCAGAAGCCGAAATCTTAACAGAAGAAATCGCTTCCTGCTGAACTTCTTCTTCCATTTGCCTGAACCAATCCGGATTAAAGTTACGCCAGTTGCGGAAAGCAAAATCTTTCCTGATCGTTCCCGGATAGATCCGATTGGCCAGCATCGCCGCTTCAATGGCAATGGTCCCCGAACCGCACATCGGGTCAATCAGTTCGGTTTTTCGATCCCATTCCGACAAACGAATTAAACCGGCAGCCAGCACTTCGCTCATCGGTGCTTCATTCTGATCGAGCCGGTATCCACGTTTATGCAGCGATTCGCCACTACTGTCGAGCGAAATGGTGCAAAATTCGTTACTGATATGCAAATTAATCAGGATATCCGGTTTTTTGGAATTGACCGATGGCCGTTCCCCGAATTTGTACCTAAACCGATCAACAATGGCATCTTTCAGTTTAAGCGAGGCATACATTGAATTGTTGAACAGATCAGAAAAAACGATGCTTTGAACAGCAAATGTTTGTTCGCAGCCAAACAATTCTTCCCATTTAAAATTTTTACCCCTTTGATAAAGATCGTCGGCCGAGAAAATTTTATACGAATCGATGGGCATCAAAATTCGCAAAGCGGTACGCAGACAGTAATTTGCTTTGTACAATAACTTTAAATCGCCGGTAAAATAAACCGAACGGCGACCGATCTGGACTTCATCGGCACCAATTTCAATTAATTCCTGTGCTAATACCTCTTCGAGACCAGCCAACGTACTGGCTGTATATTGTTGATTTTTCATCTTTTTATATTTAAGCCCCCTCCAGACCTCCCCCAAAAGGGGAGGCTTAAAAACGGCGAATTCATCATGTTAGCTTTCATAATCATTCTCCTGTGTGTTAAAATTGCCTTATCCTGAAAGTTTCATCTTTTATAAATTTGGAAAGAGGAATCTGGAAAAGGAAAGTCCATTAATCAGAAATTTTCTTTTCTAATGACGTTTTTCTAATGACCTTTTTCAGATTAAATTCCGGCGCCTTCGGTGAAATCCAGTTCTTTGGCTTTAAACTGAACCAGTTTCGAATTGGGGGGCAAACTATTGGTCACCCAAACGTTACCGCCAATGACCGAATTCTCACCAATCCTGATCCTTCCCAGAATGGTTGCCTGGGCGTAAATAATTACATTGTCTTCTACAATCGGATGACGTGGAATGCCTTTAATGGGATTTCCCTGCTCGTCGAGTGGAAAACTTTTAGCTCCAAGGGTAACTCCCTGATAAAGTTTCACATTTTTACCTATGATACAGGTTGAGCCAATTACAACTCCCGTACCGTGATCGATGGTAAATGATTCACCTATCTGGGCTCCCGGGTGGATATCGATACCCGTTTCAGAATGCCCCATTTCAGAAATAATACGGGGAATGAGCGGAACTCCCAACTGAAGCAACTGGTGACCAACCCGGTGATTGATAATAGCACGAATGGTCGGATAGCAATAAATCACTTCGCTGCGACTGTTGGCAGCCGGATCGCCCAGATAAGCAGCCTCAACATCAGTAATCAGCAAACGCCTGATTTCAGGAAGGTTCGCGATAAAATCGGAAGCCAGTCCCTGGGCAAATTTTGAGCGTTCATGCATATCTACCATTTCCGGATTTTCACACGTAAAACACAAACCCGCCAGAATTTGCTCCGATAACAATTCGAAGAGTTCATCAATGTAAACTCCAATGTAATGTTTGGTCGTATTGGTACGCAAACTGGTATTTCCATAATATCCGGGAAATAGTATTTCACGAATAATTCCTACTATTTTTTCAAGTTTTTCAATGGATGGTAAAGGTTCGCCAATCCGATGTTCGTGACAAACCAGATTTAATGATTTTTGATCGGCCAACTGCTCGACAGCGTTGCGCATTTTGTGTTCAATATTTTTTTCTGATTGCATTTTTCTGGTATTATTAAGAGGTTATACTTTTCATATCCGATCAAGTCGAATCTTGAAACCCCGAAAGGCCGGTAAAAATTTATTCTTTTGCAAAAATCATACTTTTAGGTATGAAATCAAATTTAAACCAGTAAAAGTTTAAGGAATCGTGCAAAAATTACGAATAGCAGCAGCGGCATTATTCAAACGCTGTTCTCCGGTACCATGAATTTCAACAAAATTAAATCCATAACCGGTTAACTCTTTGCAATACTCTTCAAAAAGCTTCATGCGGTTCTCTCCTCCGTTTTCACGAACAGCATCAGCTTCCCAAGGTAAATCGGGACAGCACAAAAGAAACAGGTCAATCGGACAATTCTTAATCTGATCATCAATCCATTTAGGAGCATTTCCAAAAACCCATTTAAACCAGACTTTGGTTATAATTAGCCATGTATCGAAAATGAATATTTTCTCCGAACTGACTTTAGTACTCATATATTGCTCAACCTGAGTCCTGGCAATGGTTTCAACATCCTGAAAAGTATAATGATGCGGTAATTTCTCCACATATTCGCGGGCAAACTCAGGAATATACTGAGCGTGGTATAATTCGGCCAATTGCTTTGCCAAAGTAGTTTTTCCGGTCGATTCGGGACCTGTTACAGCAATTCGTATTTGTTTTATATGCTGAAAGTTCATAAGGACAAAAGTACATGAGTACGTGAGAAAACTACAGAAAACATTTCGTTTTTTTGCCCCCAAAAAACTAAGTCACCAAGAGATTTTCTGTTTATAATATGCAGCAAGTGAAGCCTCACCCTTCAGGGGAGGTTTGGAGGGGGCTTTCCCGTTTCCATTCGCCATATCCGATAAAAGCCATAACAGTGTAAACTACAAACAGAATAACAGTAGGAAGCAGATCCTTATACCAGAATAATCCGGCAGAAAAGGCATCAACAAAAATCCAGACCAGCCAATGTTCCAGTATCTTCCTGGCCAGCATCCAGGTAGCTACAATACTAAGGGCAGTAGCCAGTGCATCGGCAATTGGAACCGTAGAATCGGTGTAATTTTTCAAAACAAACCAAATCAGGATAAAGATAATCAAACTGATTCCAGAAAGAATGGCTCCCAGCTTTAGCGACAATCGACTTATTCGAATTGGCTCAGAATGATTGCTTTGGTTTCCTCTCAGCCATTCGTACCAACCATAAATGCTGATAACCACATAATACATCTGCAATCCCATATCGGCATAAAGCTTCGACACAAAAAATACCCAGACATAAAGCAATGAGGTAAGCAAACCAACAGGCCAGGTCAGAATACTTTGGCGGATGGAAAAGAAAATATAAATAATACCTAAAATGGCTCCCAGGAGCTCAATGTAATTTCCTGAAAGCCATTTGAAAATTAAATCCATAAAAAAATCCAAATTTCAAGTTCCAAATTCTGTTTCGGGTTACGGGATCCGGGTTTCGGGGAAACCTGCACACTCGAAACCCGCAACTCGCAACACTTTTCATTGCCAACTGAGACTGACTACTTAATACTTCTTATTTCCCTGATAAAATATTTTCGTATTCACCCTTCTTGTTGATTACTTCAACGGCCTTATTGATGGTTTCATCTTCGGCATTCATAATCTGGAAATAATGACTACCTGAGAATAGATCACGTGCAATCAAAGCTTTCATCTGTTTCTTCAATAAAGGACGTGCAAACTCAATACTTTTCACATCAGGTTTGACACTTTCCTTTTTGGTCTCTTTCGGATTTTTCTCTGATTTCACTTCAACAGGATTTCCATCTGCGTCATATGTCATTTTATCAGCATCAATTTTATCACCTGCTGCAATAATTTTATCGACCATATCATTGGTAACCACAAACTTGTCATTAAAAGTTTTAAAGTCAGTGAACTTCTGCTTAAATTCATTCCTATTTGCATCCAAAATATCAAGTACACCAGGATAAACCACATTTTTGCGATTCAAAGTGTTGTAATAGACGTAATATTTTGAAGTATCAAGTGGAACAAATAAATCAGGCATAATTCCTCCGCCACCATAAACGGTTCGACTGCTCACCTTGGTGAGGAATTTTTCCGTTTTATTCTGAATGACACTGTCTTTCGAGAAAAGTTCGCCTTTCTCAATGCGATGCAGGTAATCCTTCTGATAAGCATCAACGCCATCAGTATAAGGCTTCTGGATGCATCGGCCACTTGGAGTAAAGTAATGTGCTGTCGTTAACCTGATCATCGAGCCATCAGTCAATGGAAATGGCTGTTGAACCAACCCTTTTCCGTAAGATCTCCGGCCAATTAATACTCCGCGATCCCAATCCTGAATAGCTCCGGCAACAATTTCACTGGCTGAGGCAGATCCTTCATCAATTAATACCACCAGTTTTCCCTGTTCCAGTTCACCCAAAGCAGTCGATGAGTATTCCTTTTTCTCAGCATGTGTGCCAGAAGTATAAACAATCAATTTATATGCTGTCAGGAACTGATCGGCCAACTCGGTGGCTGCATTCAGATAACCGCCACCATTGCCACGTAAATCAAGTACCAGGCTGTTTAATTTTGAAGTACCTTTTAGTGCTTTTATGGCATCGAAAAACTCGGCAGTTGTGGTAGCCGAAAATTTATTCAACTTGATATAGCCTGTATTTTCGTTAAGCATATAGGATGCATCGAGGCTGTTAATTGGTATTTTATCGCGGATAACGGTAAAATCGAGCAAATTAATTTCGCCTTTACGCCGGACTTTTAAATCAACTTTCGTTCCTTTTTTACCCCGAAGGTAATCGTAGACATCGGTATTTTTCAGACCAATACCTGCAATATTCTTTGCATCGACTGACACAATCCGATCTCCTGAACGAATACCAACTTTTTCTGACGGGCCGCCTGGTACTGTACCAACAACCATCAATGTATCATGAAAAACATTGAAAGAAATGCCTACTCCTTCAAAATTTCCCTGGAGCGGCTCATTCATTTTTTCGACTTCTGCCTTTGATATATAAACTGAATGGGGATCAAGTCCGCGCAAAACTTCAACAATTGCTTTCTCGGTTAAATCGTCAACATTAGTAGAATCAACGTAATAGCTGTCAATTAACCTGAGCAACCGGCTGAATTTAGCGGTACTGTTTTGGACATCTTGTGCTTTCAATTCGCCGCCCCCGGCATAAAAAATCATTCCCAGCAAAATTGAAAAACAGATAATTTTATTTTTGAAATTCATGGCTTATTTTTTTATTGAAATGGCAATCCTGCAAAAATCGTGCAGAAAAACCGATTGTAAAAATACTGATTATCAAATATAGAACATATTAATTCTATCCATACACATGGATGACTAATTAAAGTTAACATACAACAACTTTTTGTGTTGATAAGTTGTCTGTTTGAAGGAATACTTACTGGCAAAACTGTTATAAATTGTAAATACAACTGACCAAACCAGATATTTATTACTTTTAACGCTGTAAAACAACCAATTAAACTGAACGAAATGAACCAATTAACTCAAAAATTTAGAATAATTTGCCGGCATTTTTTCCTGATTGCATTAGTTTCAATTGCACTTGCTGCTTCAACTTTTGCCGCTTCTCCTCGCGATTATTATCAGATTCAGGTTTTCCGCCTGAATGGAAAAGCCCATGAAACCAAAGTTGATAATTTCCTGAAAAATGCCTATCTGCCTGCTCTTCACCGTTCAGGAATAAAATCGGTTGGCGTATTTAAACCAATTGAAAGCGATACAACCTCAGGAAAACGCATATATGTGTGGATTCCGTTCAAATCATTGGATCAATTTGCTAAAATTCAGGATGATTTGCTTAACGATCAGGAGTATCAAAGCAAAGGCAAAGAATTTTTAGCGGCGCCGTTCAATCAGATTCCTTTTCTCCGGAAAGAATCCATCCTTCTGAAAGCCTTTCCGGATGCACCGGAGTTCTTCGTCCCAAAGTTCCAGACTCAGCCATCAGAAAGGATTTATGAACTGCGCAGTTATGAAGGACCGACCGAAAACCTGTTCCGACAAAAAGTAAAAATGTTTAACGAAGGAGGCGAAATTAAACTATTTAAAAGCCTTGATTTTAATGCCGTTTTCTACGCAGAAGTAATTTCGGGCAGCACCATGCCAAACTTAATGTATCTCACTACTTTTGCCAATATGGCTGCCAATACCGCCCACTGGGAATCTTTTAGAGCTCATCCCGACTGGAAAACTCTTTCGGCTCTTGAAGAGTATAAAAACACGGTTTCCAAATCAGTGAAAATACTTTTGCATCCAACTGATTATTCTGATTTTTAAACTGAGGAAAGAGGAAATGGGAAAGAGGAAAACGTTTTCCTTTAACTTTTTCCGATTTCCTTTTTCCTAAATGTTATTCCCACTCAATGGTTGCCGGTGGTTTTGAGCTGATGTCGTAAACTACACGGTTAATTCCACGAACATTGTTAATGATTTCGTTCGACATTTTGGCCAGAAACTCATAAGGCAAATGCACCCAATCAGCTGTCATTCCGTCGGTTGAAGCTACAGCGCGTAAGGCAACTACATTTTCGTAGGTGCGTTCATCGCCCATCACACCAACCGATTGAACCGGAAGCAACATGGCCCCTGCCTGCCAAACCTTATCGTACAATCCCCATTCTTTCAATCCGTTGATAAAAATAGCATCAACATCCTGAAGGATAGCTACTTTTTCGGGAGTCACATCGCTAAGTATCCGAATTCCCAAACCTGGTCCCGGGAATGGATGACGACCAAGCAATTCAGGATAAATACCCAAAGCCTTCCCTACCCTGCGCACTTCGTCTTTGAACAGCAGTTTCAGTGGTTCAACCACTTTCAGGTGCATTTTTTCGGGCAATCCACCCACATTGTGGTGCGATTTAATGGTTGCAGAAGGTCCGTTAACCGAAACTGATTCGATCACATCCGGATAAATGGTACCCTGTGCCAGCCATTTCACATCCTGTATTTTGTGCGCTTCCACATCAAATACTTCAATGAAGTCGCGTCCAATCGTTTTACGTTTTTTCTCCGGATCAATTATTCCTGCCAAATCGTTCCAGAATTTTTGCCGGGCATCGACCCCGATTACATTCAAGCCCATGTGCTGGTACGAATCAAGTACCTGTTGAAATTCATTCTTTCGCAAAAGACCATTGTCAACAAAAATACAGGTCAGGTTTGAACCAATCGCGCGGTGCAGCAGCACTCCGGCAACTGAAGAATCCACTCCTCCTGAAAGTCCCAAAACCACTTTATCGTTGCCCAGTTTAGCTTTCAATTCCTTTACGGTTGTTTCAATGAAAGAATCGGGCGTCCAGTCCTGTTTGCAGCCGCAAATATCGACCACAAAGTTTTGAAGTAATTGGGTTCCTTCGGTGGTATGATACACTTCAGGATGAAACTGAATACCAAAGGTTTGTTCCCCTTCAATCTGAAAAGCGGCATATTCAACATCGGCGGTACTTGCGATTACCTGAAAATTTGCCGGAATCCGTCCAATTGTGTCGGCATGTGACATCCAAACCTGGGTATGCTGACTAATATTAACCAACAACGGATTGGTTGAATCGACAAATCCCAAATTAGCTCTTCCGTACTCGCGCGAATTGGAAGCCATTACCTCGCCACCAAAATAATGGGCCAGATATTGAGCTCCGTAACAAACACCCAGCAAAGGCATCTTCCCTTTTATGACCGACAAATCAGGTTTTGGGGCATTGGCATCTCTTACCGAAAACGGACTGCCGGATAAAATGACCCCTTTTACAGATTCATCAATCGCTGGATAATGGTTATAAGGGTAGATTTCGCAATAAACGTTTAACTCCCTGACACGGCGACCAATCAATTGGGTATATTGAGAACCAAAATCGAGGATGAGAATTTTTTCCTGCATTGGACTTGTTTTTTGAATTGCCGCAAATATAGATAAAAAACTTTGCTGAAATGGCAGGCTGGGCAGTCTTGAAGAAGAAGTAATAAAAAGGTAAGACAACTAAATATTCACAATCTTCTGATTCAGGATAACTTTATTGTAACTTATTATCCGGAGCAGATATATGCCCGGTTTTAGACGGTCTTTTTCTGAAAAGTCAAGTGTTATCCGGTTGCCTTCATCAATATCCAAATCAATTTTCCGCATTAAGACGCCACTTGTACTATAAATTTCAACAGTAGCTTTTCCAAATTCAGTGGTGGCCAGTTGAATATTCAGCTTATCAGCAAAAGGGTTTGGATAAACTGAAACAGGTTTTTCCTCTGCAGGCTCCTCAGGTACAATAAAGC
>Ga0209417_1000776_pt1 | contig 67270 bp, 62 predicted proteins | sample RifGroF2_FD_184002 | JGI IMG/M metagenome (GOLD analysis project Ga0209417, IMG submission 184002) | Groundwater microbial communities from Rifle, Colorado, USA - Groundwater F2 (SPAdes) (version 2) | ecosystem: Environmental > Aquatic > Deep subsurface > Groundwater | place: Rifle, Colorado... | reverse complement strand
TATGCAATACTACAATCACAAACGACCACAATGGAACTTAAAAAAGATGACTCCTGTGGGATACAGAAATCATCTTTTAATGCATGTGTAGTTTTTTCCCTGTGTCCACTTTTTGGGGTACGGATCAGTGCGACCGATGGTTTTTAGGAAAACGAAAAACCGCGCAGTAAAGGCGCGGTCGTCTAGCTGTTCTCGGAGTCGGAGGGAAAACTCACGAGTTGTCTGGCTTTGTGTTGCACCAGGTGAAAATAGGTTTCGATGAGATCATGTGGAGAATAGTAGCAGATCCACTCTGTGACCGGGTCGTTGAAGTCTGCACGTCCCGTTTTGTGCAGTTGTGCAGCCAGGACGAGCATTTGATGCAGGTAGACAAGCAATGTGTTGCTTGAGATGTTTTCAAGCCACTCTGAGGTGACGTGAAGAGGAAAGATGTTGCCCGTAGGACCGAAATCATGTATGAGCAGATCGCGAATAGTGCGTGTCAGTGGCTTTGGGGAAGCCGCGGAGGAGGAGGGGAGAGAGGATGGGGGAGAGGTGAGGGGGTCACTGGACATGCGTGTGGATCTCCGAGAAGGAGGAAAGAACATGAGGTGTGTTTTGGGACACAATGACAGAGAATAAAAGAAGACAGCAGAAACGTCAATCGTCAAAGAGTGGAAAAAATGATATTCTGAAGAAAGAAAAAATATTTTTATGCAAAGAAATGTTCTTGTCCTCGCACGCGATTTTGTTCAAGGAAGGGTTGCGACCTTTTCTTTGATCCTCGCGCTTTCCATTGCGATTCCCTCGGTCATACATTCTCAATATGTGACCGGGCCTATCGTTAATGCGCTGCTTATTATTGCCACGATTCTTCTGGGGCCTTTTGAAGCAGTATTAATCGGACTTATTCCCAGCACTGTAGCGTTGAGCGTGGGACTTCTCCCACTTCCTTTGGCTCCCATGGTTCCTTTTATCATGATCGGCAATGCGCTTTTTATTGCGTGCGTTTCCTTTCTGCGTGCGCGTTCTTATCCGCTTGCGATTACGGTCGCCGCTCTTGTGAAGTTCGCTTTCTTATACGGCGCCGTTACCTTGCTCATGAAAACTTTTCTTGCCACCCCCCTTGTTTCTGCTCTTTCCGTGATGATGGGGTATCCGCAATTCGTGACCGCCTTGATCGGAGGAGTGATCGCTTATCTTTTTTTGAAAGGTATTCGAAAATATGAATGATCTTTTTTCATGGATCAAAGAAGAAGGATTGGTGGGACGCGGAGGCGCTTGTTATCCTGTCTGGAAAAAATGGGAAGCGGTGCGTCAGGCATCTGGAGCAAAGAAGTACGTGATTTGTAATGCCAGTGAGGGGGAGCCCGGAGTTTTTAAAGATGCGCATCTTCTCGAGATGTTTCCTGAAAAAGTTTTTGAGGGTCTTCGTTTGGCTATGGAGTTTGTGGAGACCAAGGAGGCATTTTTTAATTTTAACCGCTCTTTGTACGAACGTCTTTCTTCCAAAATGGAATATGTATCTCGTCAAATGCGCAAGCAGGGGTATGCCATTACTTTTTTTAAAGAGACTCCCAGTTATATTGGCGGGGAAGAAACCGCTCTTTTGAATGCGATTGAAGGGAAACGTGTCGAGCCTAGACTCAAACCACCATATCCTTCGCAAGCGGGGTTATTTGGTTGCCCAACCCTTATCCATAATGTTGAAACACTTTTTGATATTGCCTGCGTGGCAGATAACACGTTTACGCACGAACGTTTTTATAGCATTTCCGAAAATGAGAAACCTCTCGGTGTCCATCATCTCCCCGATGACTGGACGATACGACAAGTGTTGGAAGAAGCTGAATGTGTTCCTTCCTATGATTTTTTTGTTCAAGTGGGAGGAAGTGCCAGTGGTCCTGTTTTTGGAAGCGATCAGGCCGAGACCGAGCATGTGAGTGGAGCCGGTTCCATCGAAATGTACCCTCTTACCACGGACCCTAAAGAACTCTTGCAACACTGGTTTGATTTTTATGCGCGGGAAAGTTGCGGGAAATGCACACCTTGTAAAATGGGATCCTATAATCTCGCACAACTTTTGAAAGCATCTCAGGAAATTCCTTGGCAAGAGATTATGGAGATCGTAGACACCATGGAGGCGACTTCTTTTTGCGCGCTAGGATCTTCAATCGCCACCCCGATCAAAACGTATCGCCGTAACATATTGGGGCTCGGATAAAATATGCAAAGGGGGATTTCTTTTTTGATGGACGGAAAACGATACGAGGCCTTGGAGGGCCAATCTGTTTTGCAAGTCGCTTTAGATCATCACATCAACATTCCTCATTTTTGTTTTCACGAAGATCTGCCCGTGGGCGCGCATTGTCGTTTATGTTTGGTAGAGACAAAAGAAAAGGTTGTGCCCTCTTGTACGCTCAAAGTAACGCAAGACCTGGAAGTATTGACACAGACACCTCGTGTGATTGCATTGCGGAAAAAAAATCTCGCTCTCTTATGTGCCGGGCACACAGAGCGGTGTCCGCGTTGTCGTCAAAAAGAACCTTGTCCTGTCCTGCGGATTCTTCAGGCATATGAGGTAGATGTAGAACAATATACGAGACCAAAAACAGGCAGTCCTTTTTTGCGTCTGGCTACGGCCGTGGAGATTGATCCCGATTGTTGTATCGGATGTAATAAATGTGTGGAGATGTGTCAAAAAGTGGGAGTGGGATTTTTGACATTGGAAGGACAAGGAGCATCCACCCATGTCGCGTGTACACCGAATGAAAAAATAGATTGTCTTTATTGTGGGCAATGCACGGCACATTGTCCCGTGGGAGCGGCGCGAGAACAAAGCGCCATCAAAGAAGTCGAAGCTGCCCTGGAAGATCAAGACAAGATGGTGATCGCGCAAATGGCTCCTTCCATTCGTTGCAGTATCGGAGAAGCGTTTGGTGAGGTGCCAGGGAAAGATATGACAGGGGAATGTTATACGGCGCTTCGTCTTTTGGGATTTGATCGCGTGTTTGATGTGAATTTTGGTGCCGATCTTACCACGTGGGTTGAAGCACATGAGCTTGTGGAGCGTATAAACCAAGGGGGGCCATTTCCTCTGTTTACTGCCTGTTGCCCCGGATGGGTCAAATGTGCAGAGTTTTATTATCCGAAATGGTTGCCGCATCTTACGGCCGCGCGTTCTCCGCATATGCTTGCGGGTGCGGCTTATAAAACATGGTGGGCGAAAAAAGAAGGCGTGGATCCACAAAAAATCGTGGTGGTTTCCATCATGCCTTGTACGTCCAAAAAATATGAGGCCTGTCAGGAAAAATTTTTGATTGACGGATGGAAACCTGTGGATCACGTTTTGACGACCCGAGAATTTGTGCGGATGCTTCGCGCGCGATCCATAGATCTATCTTTATTGAAAAAGAGCGAGGGAGATTCCCTCAGTCATCATTCCGGTGCCGCCGCGATTTATGGAGCCAGTGGAGGTGTCATGGAATCCGCGCTACGAACAGCGGCGTGGATTTTGGATGGTACACATATGGAACGTGTCACATTTGAGGAAGTGCGTGGGATGAAGGGAATCAAAAAGGCTCATGTGCAGATGGGAGGAAAAACATTACGAGTCGCAGTGTGTGCAACAAAAACCAATGCGGATTTTTTATTGCAAGAATTGGAAAAAGATCCAGAGGCCTATCACTATATCGAAGTGATGGCATGCCCCGGGGGGTGTGTCGGAGGTGGGGGTCAACCCATTCCAACCACAGATCGCATCATTGCCAAACGCATTGCCGGACTGTATGGCATCGATGATGATGCCACGATCCGTCGCGCGCACGAAAATCCTTTGGCCAAAGAATTTATGGAGCAATACATCTCGTCCTTATCAGCGGAACGTCAGCAACAGCTTTTATATACGCGCTATCAACCTCGTCAGCGATTCGAATAATATGAAGGATCATCACGCGATCACTTTTCCGAGGATGGGATTTATTCTTCTTGTTATTTTTATTTTGATTGGAACATGGCATTTTCTTTTTGAAGATGATCCGGATCATCTTTTTTTGGTTTCCTCCGAAGGACACTGCCTAGTGGAAGCAACCCGTGTGGGGGACGTGAAGATAACCCTTGAAGAACGAGAGAATGTGATCATTTCTTTTTTATCCATCCCCATGTGTACCCTGACGTTGGAAGGACAAGGCATTCTGACCAGAGCAACACTACGATCCGCACGACCTGACCAGGAGACATCTTTTCACTTGTGGGAGTATAAACCCGACTGGATGGCTTGGCAGATGCAAGAGGAGACTTATGAAGAAAATGAATTTTTTGTGATGGAAAAATCGTTGATTTCACAATCGGTTTCCTGGGCTTTGGGTGTGAAGGAAGAGCGGGAGATCACGACGCAGGCGCGCCATCTTTTATCTTCTTTAGTACAAGCGTCTCCAGAAGAATCTGTAGGATATCGCGCTGCGGTCACTCAATCAAAGGGAGAAGAAGATTTTATTGTGGTGGATGATTTTTTTGAAACAGGTGGGTGCGGGGGAGAGGTGTTGGCGACATCAGACGTTGTCATCACCAGTCTTGAAGAGGCAATCGAGGGAGGAGTGGAACGTGTGGTTATAAAATGGTTTTTGAAAGACGGATGTCTGGCAGGAGAGAAGATACATGCGAAGAAATAATTGTTTGAACTTTCAAATTTTTTTGTTATACTAACATCAATCGTTTTTATAAATTTATTTTCATCGCAGATGTTCTGACGATGAGAGGAAGGAGTTATGGCTTCCAAAAAGAAAATCCAACCCGTTCTTTCCATTCCAGATGCAGGAGTCACAACGGAAGGAGCGCCAAAAAAGCGTGTGATACGTAAAGTGCCTGTGAAAAAAGTTACGGTAAAGAAAAGTCTGGCCCCCGTGATCACAAAAGAAATTGTTATGGAAGAAAAAACTTCTGTCTCTGTGGAGATTCCAAAGACGGTCGAGCGCGTTGTGTTTATTCATCGCTGTACACATTGCCAGCACGTTCCCTTTGGTGTGAATATTCTTTTTACGGTTTGTTTTGTGCTTCTAGCCACGCTTTCAACATTTTTGCTTTATACATTGGGAGGCATATCCTCTTCTTTCCTCGCAGGGTCTTTGCAAGGAGAAGTTCCCGAAACAGTTACTCTTCAGACTCGTTGAGATGTAACAAATAACAGCCCCTTGGCCGGGGGGCTGTTTTGGTTTTTGCTTTTGACCAGTACAATAAGAGTGCTATGCATCATTGGGGTCATCACATCATCCGTATCACTCACCATCCTCTGACATGGGTGATGATTTGTCTTGTGATTATTGCCGGGCTTGGGGTTTGGTGGATGATAGAAAAAACCGTGCAGGTATCTTCCACGACCGAAGCCCCGTTTATGTTAGAACAGGAAGGGATTACTGTTTTTTCCCCTGTTCCCATCCACATTTCTCGACCTCAGGAAGTACGCGGCCTCTATTGGACAATCGTCACCGCCGGAAACACTCGCTCGGACGAATTGCTTTCTTATATGCTTTCCTTAGGACTCAATGCCGTAGTGGTGGATTTAAAAATGGATAATGGTTGGCTTGGGTTTTCTCCCAACGAAGAGTCTTTGCAAGTCTATGTGAGTCATATATCCGTGATCGAAGATTTGGATGCACGACTGACTCATTGGGGGGAACAAGGAGTGTATCGCATTGCACGGATCGCGGTGATGCGAGACGGAGCATTGGCAACGGCGCGTCCTGATCTGGCTTTATTTACGGACAACGGTTCTCTTTGGCAGGATGCGATTGGATCATTATGGGTAGATCCTGCCGCTATTGAGGTAGCAGAGTACGCTATTAATCTTGGACGTGAGGCTTATGAGCGCGGTTTTGATGAGATCCAATTTGATTATGTGCGATTTCCATCAGATGGAACGATCAGTTCCGCTCTCTATCCAATCTATAACGGTTTGGAAGATAAAAATGAAATCATGGGACATTTTTTTGAACGTGTGGGAGGGACATTACGCGCAGAGGGAATCCCTGTGTCCTTTGATGTTTTTGGAATGATTTGTTTGCGAGAAGATGGGTTTGGAATCGGTCAACGACTTGTGGATGTTTTGCCGTTTACGGATTTTCTTTCACCCATGGTATATCCCTCACACTACCCTGAAGGGTTTGAAGGATTTGCCAATCCCGCCTTGTATCCTTATGAAGTAGTAAAAGATTCGCTTGATGCGTGTATCACACAGGCTGTAGCTCAAGGTTTGGGAACGCAGGAGGAAATGGCAGAAAAGTTTCGTCCTTGGCTTCAAGATTTTGACATTGGTGCAGTGTACACCGCGAATTTAATCGAAGCGCAGATTCAAGCGTCTCGGGACGCGGGGGCATCGGGGTGGATGTTGTGGAATGCAAGGAACGTCTACGAACCGGCGGAGTACGAAGAGGAGTAGAGGATAGATCGTTTTTGATACTGCCTGATCTGTTTCAGACAGGATCCCTCTTTGTTCAGTGAATTTGGACTCAGGGTGATTCTGTGATTTTTTTAGAACTTGATAAAAAACCTCCTGATTGCTCAAGAGGCTGGTATAGAGAGACGCACTCGTTCAAGGGCGCTGTGCCAAGTTGTCTCTTCGTGAGAGAACGACTGACGACTTTTGACGAGGATAAGGGGAGGTGTCCATCCTGTACAACAGCATAGACGGGCGCGCGAAGGGCATATGGGGTTTTGACACCACCATTGTCCGCCTTCGATTCGCTCGGTGCAGTCCGGGCATTGCCACGCACGTTTTTCTTGCGTGATGCGCACGGCAAATCTTCCTGTCCAATTGAAGTCAGCAGCAAACTCGGGTCGTAGACTTTCTTGATACGCTTGGTGGTAGACGAGGAACCATAACAAAAGATCAAGACGTCCACAAAGATCTTCTTCTTCCCACAAAAAGAGTTTTATGATGGATTGGAAGAACCGTTTTCCATCAAGGAGAACCGTGACACCGTCTTGGTTGCTATATTCCAAAGTATGGAATCGAGGGAAAGAACTATGGCGCAAATGTGTTACAAGAGGTCGAATCATTTTCTGCAAAGGAGCGGGAAGCTGCAGAAGAGGGATGGTGTGATCCCGGGAAGAACGCAAGAGCACTTCTTCCAGATCGCCTGACAATCGAGCAAATGTGAGCCATTGGGGGATGGCAGAGGAAGAAGGGGGAAGAGGTGAGAGGGGTTGATGGTCAGGGGAATCCACACAGTCTCCTTTGAATGATCCGTTTCCATGATAATGATCGTGTGAGAAAAAACAAGAGAATGCCGTGCACATTGTAGTGCACATTGTGGTGTCACACATTGTGGTGTCAGGTCCGACTACGGACTTTTTTATATTGGTGTGAAAAAAGAAAATGATGAAAACATTGGGTTTTAAGCCATTTTAAGCCAGATATATTGCATTAATACTGTTAGTGGAACAAAAAAAGAATGCCGTGCTTATAAAACATCTTGTAATACAAGTGACACAATACTGCTTTGTTTAAAGGGATTTTTTTATTTTTGTGCGTTTTTTTGTACGAGAGAAATTTTTAAAAAAGTCTGTAGTCGGACCTGACACCATTTTTCGATTAGAGATGAAACGAAGAAAATTGGTATACTATATTTACTATGTCTCGCAAAATGACCGAACAAACTTTTTTTCATTACATCAAATGTCCACATTGGGTGTATTTGGATACTCATGCTCTTGAACCTCGTCCGCATGATCCGCTGTTGGAAAAACTCATGGACGACGGGCTTCTCGAAGAAAAGCAGCGGGAGATCATTTCTGATCGTACAGATATTGCTGAAGTGACAGCTGAAGATATGGAAGAAGCCTTTCATCAAACCCTCGCCTTTATGCGTGAAGGAAGGCAAACGATTTATCATGGCGTGCTCATTGAACGACATTGGGTTGGGCATCCGGATATCCTCGAACGTGTGGAGGGAAAGTCCTCTCTTGGAGATTATTATTATGTGGCTGCAGATTTAAAACACGCGCGCGAGCTCAAAGATGCCTACAAGTTTCAAGGTTGTTTTTATGCCGAGCTTCTTGAGCGTATTCAGCACACCAAACCAGTGCAAGGGTATGTTATTACTCCGGATCGTAGCGTTCTCTCTTATACGATCGAATCGTTTGAAACACGTTACCACTTGACTCTCATGGAAATCGAGAAAGTGTTAGCCGGCCATAAGCCTACACATTTTTTCACCTCGGGTTGTCGCCAATCACCGTGGTATAACGAATGTCGTCACGTTTCTTCCTCCTGCGACGATCTTTCTCTTCTCAATCGCATCTGGAGAGAAGAAGTCGTTTTGCTTCAGGAGGCCGGGATCACAACTCTTGAGGGGCTTGCGCAAAAGAGCATGCAGGATTTGTTACGATTGTCGCCGGGGCTTCGTCAAGATCGTTTGGAGATTTTACGCGATCAAGCGATCGCCATCACCAAGCAACGTGTGATTCATCGCTTCCCCATCTCTTTTCTTCCTGCCAAGCGCGAAATTTATTTTGATATCGAGAGTGATCCATTACGTGACTTCGATTATCTTTTCGGAGTGTTGGTTGTCGATGGAAAAAAAACAACGTATGAAGCTTTTTTTGCCGAGCGTCCGGAAGATGAAGCGATGATGTGGCGTTCTTTTGTCGCTTTTATCGAATCCAATCTCGATACCCCGATGTATCATTACGGGTTATTCGAGCAAGAAGTCGTGCGTCGGTTTGCCGCGCGCTATGGTATCTCCACTTTGGCCATGGAGGCGCTTGAGCGCAATATGATTGATCTTCTGTTTGTGATGCGTCCGGCGGTCATCTTTCCTTTAAGTTTTTATTCGTTGAAAGATGTCGCCGCTTATTTGGGATATACGTGGCGAGCCGAGGATGCTTCAGGAGCCAATTCAGTTCTATGGTTTGAAAAATGGTTGGAGCAAAAAGATCCCTCCGTGCTTCAAAAGATCAAAGAGTATAATGAGGACGATGTGCGGGCCACGCATCATGTGAAGCGATGGTTGGAGCAAAACGCTGTATAAAAATATATGCGCCGAAGGTTTGTTTGGTTGGGAATCCTGGGAGTGATGGTTGCGATCGTAGGTGGAAAATTTTTTTTGTTCGCGCAAAATGATCGAGCGTGTGGCGAGCCTATTCCCGAGGCCGTTTCTTTTGTTGAGATTGCGGAAGAACCCCTTATTCAAGATTCAAGACCTGACCCCATAGATAACACAGATAACGATCCTATAGATCAATCGGCAAAAGAACCCCTCACTCAAGATCTTCCACCTTCCATCAATCTTTCCGTGCCATTTACCTCTCAGGCTCCACAGGCGAATTGGGACTTGCCTTATCAAGAAGCCTGTGAGGAGGCCTCGGTCTTAATGGTGGATTGGTATTATAAAGGAGTGGAGGAAATATCAATCGAAGAAGCGGATCGTGCTATTTTGGATTTAATAACGTTTGAGGAAGAGCAAGGACTTCCCATAGATCTGACCGGTGGTGAACTTGCCGAGCTCATCCAAGATTATTTTGGTTATACCAAGGTGGAAGTTTTAGAGAATCCATCAATAGAATCACTAAAAGAACATCTTTCCGCAAGGCGTCCTGTTATTGTTCCTGCCGCCGGACGTCTTTTGGAAAATCCGCATTTTCGTTCCCCGGGCCCCATCTACCACATGTTTGTTTTGCGCGGTTATATGGACAATGTGTTTATCACCAATGATCCTGGAACACGGCATGGAGAAGCATACCTATATCCTTTTGACACGGTGTATCATGCCATGCACGATTGGAATGGGGGAGAGGTGGAAATCGGAGCAAAACAAGTCGTTGTTATTTACCCATAAGGATATGGACTATTTACTTGTTGCATCGCTCGGAGGTTTGATCGCATTTATTTTTTCCTTACCGGCTATTCTCCTTGAGATCATAGAGCATGGAAAAGCAAACGATCTTCCTCTTCTCATTGATATGAAAACCGTATTTCGTCGCAGACTCAATAGCAAAGAAATTTTTTGGGCCGCTCTTCTTTTGGAAATATTGCTTGGTGTTGGGTTTGGTGTGGCCTATGTCTTTTTTACTTCGCACGATTGGTTGTTGGTAACCCACGCTCCTTATTCTCTCGCCTCTCTTATTTTGTTTGCTTTGGGAGCCTTTGCCGTTACCGGAGTTTTTTTGTTTCCTGCCTTGGGGATGGGACTGTTTGGTCGCAAGGAAGGTCGTTTGGTGTGGCTTGAGCTTTTAAGTTCTTTCTTACTTATCAGTTTCGCATTGTGGCTTGTGATTTTGTATTATCAGCCCGTTTATTTTGGGAACATATAAATTTTTATGTCCGAACATCACACATCGCCCGATCATTCGCGTTTGGAATCATTCGCTCCACACATGTTAGACATTGCAGCGCGGGCTCTTGATCTCCCTCCTCACGTTGAAGCGCGCAAACAAACCCTTGTGGAAGAGGTGCTCACGCTTTGCAAAAAGCACGGCTTCTCTCATCCCAATGAACTGGCCATCTCGCCGGACAATGTCAAAATTCCTCTTTCCGATCTCGAGCTCCTCGCTGATCTTATGTCAGAACTCGAGCACATCATAAAACATCGTGAGTTACCGAATAGAGAAGGAAAGGAAGATGTAGATGATCGGGAATACACCATAGAACTTCCTAAAGATGCGGAAGGAGTTCACATTCTAGACGATCATGGTCGGCCGGTGGTGTCAGGTTTTTCTGAAGATGGTTTTATCATAGATCACACAGGGGAAATGCAGATCATAGAAGATGCGGAGCAGATAGTATGGGCGGCAAGTAAAAAAGGACCAAAGTTGGTGATAAAGATTTGGGAAGTTGGATGGCAAATTCGCGACCTCCATCCATCTTCCAAAGAAGAAAAGAAAGTCTATGATTTTGTTGTTCTCTCTCCTCGTTATAAAATTGATCACGCTTTTTTTACCCATGAAAAAGGAGAACTCAAGGTTCATCCCATGAATACAGAAGGAGAAGTGATTGGGAGGTCAGAGGGATATGAGGGAGCACGATCTCTTTTGACGATTGGTGAACATACTTATTTTGTTGCAACAGAGGAGAAATCATCACGGACACACGTCTATGACGAGCAGGGGAGGCAAGTGAATAAAGAAAACTATGATGGAATCGATTATCTCATTTCTTTTGAGGGAAAACTCGTTTTAAGCGTGAAAAAAAAGGATCGTTCCTTTTTTGTGTACCCGGACGGAACCTTGTTGGAGGATGAACCGAAACATGGTTTTGAGGGCTGCGTAAGAATTCCAAAAGTTTTTGATGGGAAGATTTATTTTTTCATACAAGTAAACCAACCTTCAAGACAAGAGCTTTGGACCCTGTTAGATCATACGGGAGAAAATTTTGTGGAAGATGGCGGTTATTTTGACAGCAATTTGAACCCAACGGATATGCGAAAGGTTGGAGAAGATATGTATTTTTTTACAGCTCATTCCAATTTTCTTCATCGCCTATCACAAAACGGAGAACACAGATTCTGGAAGGCATTAGTATTTCCTATTTTAGTGGGGAATAAATGTATTATCACAGAAGCACTCGAGGGGGTCGGTGTTTTTGGGATAGCAGATGGCCGACGACATTGTTATGGAATATTCGATGAGATGTATTTCCTTCAGGCAATCGATCATCATCGTTTTTATGTGATCGCAAAAGAAAGAGAAAAAATTGTAAAGCGTGTTTTTACTGTCTAGATTTTATGCCCGAACATCACCCATCACCGGATCATTCACGATTAGAATCATCCGCTCTGCATATTTTGGATATGGCGCAGCGGGCACTTGATCTCCCTCCTCACGTTGAAGCGCGCAAACAAACCCTTGTGGAAGAGGTGCTCACGCTTTGCAAAAAGCACGGCTTTTCTCATCCCAATGAACTTGCCACTTCACCTGACACTTCTCATATTCCTTTTTCTGATCTCGAACTTCTTGCTGACTTTATGTCCAAGCTCGAGTACATCGTAAAACATCGCGAGTTGCCAAAAGAAGAAGAACTGGAATGCATTGATGACCAGGAATACACAATCGAGCTTCCCAAAGGCGCAAATGTCTCCGAGATTCTTGATGATCACGGTCGACCCATCATCATAGGTTCTCTTTCCAGTGGTCTCGATTTTGTTCAAGACCAGACAGGAAAACTCATCCCACTTGATGAAGAAAGAAATGTTGAATTAGCCCTCTGTCAAGGCAAACCTGTTATCGTTCAATATCGTGGCGATATTTTTTCGAAAGATACTTTTACCTTCTGTGATCTTCAAGGATTACCTGTGGAGGATTTGACCATGCAATTTTTTCAAGCCAAGGTCGAGAATCAACAAATCAAAGAAGTGAGCTATAAAAAGGTGGAAGGAGAAGACGGATTGGATTATTATTTGGTACGCCCGATAGATAAAGATGGAAAAATGATTGGGAGAAAAGAAGGATATTATGACACCCAAAGTCTTGTGATGGTTGGAAGCCACTATTATTTTATCGGAAAAGAAACATCTTCTTCGATGAAGGCGGTTTATGACGAGGAAGGAGATCAGGTCAATGAGGACGAATATGATGATATTCTTTTTTTGTTGAACATGGGAGGAAAACTCGTTCTTTCAGTACGCAAAGAACATCGACAATGGTTCGTGTATCCGGACGGATCTTTTGTCCCCGGCGAATCTCCCATGGGTTTTCGTGAAGCGCAAAATGCACAAGAGGTAAATGGAAAGATTTATTTTTGGGAAAGAACGAAACATAGATTAAGTTCTTACATTTTTTGTGATCATACAGGAAAGGAATTTGGAAAAACGATTTTGAATTTTGTTCCTGTGGCTTGGAGGGTGGTGGGGGACACTTTGTATTATTTGAATACCTCAATAAATGAACCTTGCTTCATAGAATATATGCCTTCCAGTGGCATGTTTTTACGTCTGGGTTATGGCCAAGTGTTGCCTATTTTGGTGGGAGAGACCTTGGTGTCCATTTTTTCCATAGGAGTTCTTTCCCCCGTGTCGCTTACATTAGGAGATGTTCATTACACTCAAGAGACATTTGATAATGTTCATGTCCTTGAGCCTATCGATGATCATCGTTTTTATGTCATCGCGCAGAAGGAGGGGAAAATTATAAAGCGTGTTTTTACTGTCTAGATTTTATGTCCGAACATCACCCATCACCAGATCATTCACGATTGGAATCATCTGTCCCACATATTTTAGACATGGCACAGCGTGCACTTGATCTTCCCCCTCATGTTGAAGCGCGCAAACAAACACTGGTGGAAGAGGTGCTTGCGCTTTGCAAAAAGCACGGCTTTTCTCATCCCAATGAACTTGCCACTTCACCTGACACTTCTCATATTCCTTTTTCTGATCTCGAACTTCTTGCTGACCTTATGTCCAAGCTCGAGTACATCGTAAAACATTGCGAGTTACCACCAGAGGAAGAACCGAGAGAACTTGTAGATGATCGGGAATATACGATGGAACTTCCAGAAGATTCAATCATTGCGGAGGTTTTTGATGATCGTGGTCGCCCAATTGTTACAGGTTTTAATAAGGAGTACGGTTTTGTTATGGATCACACCGGGATCGTGCAAAGCATAGAAGAAGCGGAAGAATTATCATTGGCAGTGGGCGAGAGGGAACCAAAATTGATAATCAAGACGTGGCAAGGGATATATCAAATATGTGATCTTAACCTGTCTTCCACAAGAGGGGACAAAAAAGAAGTCTACGTTTTAATTTTTAAGGATGCGGAGCATAGAATCGATCATGTTTTCTTGGAAGACAGGAACGGAAAACTTAAGTGTTACCCCATGGATCGTGAGGGGAAATTGATCGGAAGATCCCAAGGGTATAAGACGGCAAGACAGCCCGTAGCGATTGGTGAAAACACTTATTTTGTGGCAAATGAGGAGGGGTCGTTGCGATCATGTGTTTACAACGAACAAGGGGAACAGATCAATGAAGAAGAGTACGAAGCGATCGATTATCTTTTTGTGCTCGAAGGAAGATTGGTCTTACAGGTGCAAAAAAATAGTCATCACTTTTTTGTGTATCCGGATGGAACATTGTTGGAAGATGAACCGAAAAATGGTTTTGAAGGACCCATACGTTTTCCAAAAGTTTTGGATGGAAAGATTCATTTTTGGAGAAAAGTTTTCTCGCCTTTTTCTCGTGACGCTTATTTTTTTACGGATCACACGGGCGAGACGTTTGGAAAGAAAATGACGGATTTTACTCCTACCGATTGGAAGATGTTAGGACAGGATTTATTCTTTTGGGAAAGCGGGGAAATAGCGCAATCATTGAAATGGATTCGTCACATGAATGTATTGGGGGACACAAGACGTTTGTGTTTTGGACCTGTTTTGCCCATTCGTATCGGAGAATCCGTTATTTCCATAGGGAATTTTCCCGATGGGATGAGAATGGTAATAAATCGAAAAATTTCTTCTGACGCTTCATTTGAACAGGTCTACACATGCGAAGCTTTAGACGACCATCGTTTTTATGTGATCGCGCAAGAGGAAGGAAAAATTGTAAAGCGTGTTTTTACTGTCTAGATTTTATGTCCGAACATCACCCATCACCAGATCATTCACGATTGGAATCATCTGTCCCACATATTTTAGACATGGCACAGCGTGCACTTGATCTTCCCCCTCACGTTGAAGCGCGCAAACAAACACTGGTGGAAGAGGTGCTCACGCTTTGCAAAAAGCACGGCTTTTCTCATCCAAAAGATCTGGCCACATCGCCTGATACTTCCCATATTCCACTTTTCGATCTCCAACTTCTTGCCGATCTCATGTCAAAACTCGAGTACATCGTAAAACATCGCGAGTTACCACCAGAGGAAGAACCGAGAGAACTTGTAGATGACAGGGAATATACACTCGAGATTCCCGAGCGTCATATGGTGCATGAAGTATTTGAAAAGAATGGTCGTTTCCTCTGCGCGTTTCGGAGTTTTAGGAGAAATACAGACGCGCCCGGTAATTACAAAGTTTTTCGAGACAGTGGCGAGAAAATCATGCCACTTTGCAAAAAAGTTTTTGAGTCGTTTCTTTGTGCTTGCGGGAAAGATACGATCGTCGCATGGCAACAGGGAGATGAAAGAGCTTTTGTTTTACAATATATAGATCGAGAGACTCCCGCGCATCTTCAAGGAGAAAAGGACAAGCTTTTGATTGATGGAGGAAAGTTATTGGCCGTGAAAGACGAGGACGGCGATTATCCGCTCAACAAGCGCGGTGAGTTTATCGGGATTCCGGGAGGATATAAAAATGTGGACACGGTTTTACAAGTGGGTGAGAAATATTTTTTTGCTGCGCAAGAAAAAGGAGAATCAAGAACACATGTGTATGATGAACAGGGGAATAAGGTGGATGAAACCGGTGGTATGGAATGGATCAAACAATTGGCTTGGTATAAAGGACGTCTTATCATGTTTGCGGTTAATGTTGTGACGGGCATTTTGGAAATGGATGGAACGCCGGTAGCGGGGACGGAAGAGCGAGGAAATCTACAAGGAATGTCGGTCATAGATGATCAATTATTTTTTGTGACGCGTAGGATCAATCCATCGGAGAATGATCATTATCTGGGTTGCTTGGAAAAAGAGATACCCCAGATTCAGGTTCCTTTTTCTTCTGACAGAGGAGTCATTGCAAAGACGGGAGGCGATGTGTATGTGACCGATGGAAATACAGTCACGGTATTTTATGAGGATGGAGAAATAATGGAAGGAATGGATACACTTTCTCCCCTGCATTTTGATGATGATACAAGTGTGCATATTTCCCGCGATGTATTGCGGAACAAAGATATTATTTTGGTTTGTGATGAACAAGAACGCTTCGCATTAAGACAAGGGAAAAAAGCGGGGATACTTCCAACATGGAGTGCCAAAAAGATCCATGCGCTTGGTCAAATTGATGATCATCGGTTTTTTGTGATTGGAGAAGAGAATGGAAAAGTCGTGAAGCGCGTTTTTGATCTTCACAAGTTATGACAACACAAAAAGAAACAACCGCGATCAGTGTTGGAGCGTATCTAGCGCTCCTCAATGAAACGTTGCGATCATTTGCCTCGCCCGATATTGCGATTGAGGGGGAAGTGTCAGATTATCGTGTGAGTCAGCAAAAGTGGATCAGCTTTGATTTGAAAGATGAAAAAGAAGAAGCTGTGCTCAAATGTTTTGCCACGGTTTGGCAGATACATACCCCAATCGAAGACGGGATGCGGGTCGTGGTGCGTGGCGTTTCTCGTGTGTACGAGCGTTACGGTCAGCTCAAATTAAGCGTACAGGAAATCACTCCTGTGGGAGAGGGAGCGCTGCGGCGAACGTATGAACTTTTAAAAAAACGTCTGGAAGCTGAAGGATTGTTTGATGTCTCGCATAAACGTCCTTTACCGAGATTTCCCGAGAAGATCGGAATGATCACCTCAAAAGATGCGGCCGCGTATGGAGATTTTTTGCGTATTTTACAAAACCGATGGAGTGGAGTGGAGATTATTCATGCCAATGTGCACGTCCAAGGCAAGGAGGCGGTGGAAGATATTTTGAAGGCGTTTGGCTATTTTAATGCCCTTTCTGCCACGGATCGCCCTGAGGTTTTGGTATTAACGCGCGGGGGTGGCGGGCTTGAAGATCTCCATGCGTTTAATGATGAGTATGTTGCGCGCGCAGTGTTTCAATCGCGTATTCCTGTTGTGTGTGCGGTGGGACACGAGCGCGATGAATCGTTGTGTGATTTTGTCGCTGATGTCCGCGCTTCCACTCCTTCCAATGCCGCCGAACGCGTGGTGCCTGATCGCGAGGACATGCGCCGAGAAATAGACATGATGGTGCGTCAACACACCTATCGTCTGGAAGAGGTTATGCAAGCAGGTCATTATGTAGTGGATCATACGACACGAGTGGTGGAACTGATGCTCGAGCGCGAACATCAAAAATCCGTTCAAACGCAAGAACATTTTTTTCTCGCAGAAAAGCGTTGGCTTTCTATCCTTGGAGATCGTCTACAACAAAATTTGCGTCTTCTTGGGCAAGTGGATCCCAAACGTGTTTTGTCACGCGGGTATAGCCTTGTGACAAGCAAAGGACATGTAGTGAAAGACACGGCACTCATTGTCCCTGGGTTGGAAGTCAAGGTACAATTAGCGAAAGGTTCTTTTGATGCGGAGGTGCTTCGCATCAATGGAAAAGGAAAGCAATCACTCTTTACGTTTTCTCTATGAACGAGCAACTGCCATCTACACCCACAATCACGATTCCGCCCATCGTGTCTCATCCTCTTTTTTCCCAAACTCCTCGCAAAAAAAGCAGATGGTGGATGGGGGTGGTTGGATTGTTAGTCGTTGCTGGTTTTGGAGCGAGTGGATGGTTTTTGTATCGTGCCCTGATTCCCACACCCGAGGAGGTATTGGCTCGCATGTTGGGAAACCTTCCTGCGATCAAAACGTTTCATATTGAGACGCTGTTAGCACCCATAGAAGGGGAAGATATATTTTCGAAAAAAATGTTGGAGCTGGTGCCTTCGGGCGCTGATTTGTCCAGGGATGTCATAGACGTGGAAGTATCTATGGCAGGTGATGTGGAGATCGGGAATCTTTTTGAAAATGACATGCGTTTTTTCGTTTCTTTAAGCATTTCCGCTCTGCGTGAAGGGGTGCGGGAAGTGTTGCTGGCTACCGATGTTATTGAGGATCAGGGGGTTACGTATTCCCGTGTGTCTGCCATGAATATGTCTGCGGGAGAAGCATTTGATGCAGATCAGATGTTTGACGTGATGTTTGAAAGTTTCCTCAATCAATGGATCGGTGGAACCGATGATCTTACAGAAGAGCTTCAAACTAAAATAGAAGATATTCGTGCGGAAAAAATGGCTGCGGAGCCGCTTACAGATGCGCATCTGCTAAGGCTCAGAGAAACATGGGAAGCATCCACGGTTTTTTCCATTTCCAAAATGTATGAAAAAGAAATTGTAAACGGGGAAGAAGCCTATCATTATGGATTGATGTTTGATGCGGGTGCATGGGATGATGTGCTTGATCGATGTGAGGAAATTTTAGCTGATACCTATTTGGGTTCTGAAGATGGAACGTGGAGTGAAGATCTGCGACCCTATGTTTTGGAAAATACCGAAGTGTGGATTTCCACTTCACGTTATCTTCCTTTGCGAGTAACCACAACGCTTTTCGATACGGAGAAAGACAGCAGAACCCATGTGGATATTTCCTTGAGTGCGTATGGAGATCCTGTGGTGATCACAGCACCGACCGATGCCATCACTTCCATGGAAATGTTGAAACAAATGTTAACGGCAATGGGGGAATATATGAAAGAAGATTCAGATGGGGATGGGCTTACCAATGACGAAGAAATGAGTTATCAGACTGATGTACAAAATTCCGATTCAGACGGGGATGGATATCTGGATGGCGAGGAAGTGGAGAGCGGGTATGATCCCAATGGCCCGGGAGAGCTGACGAAGAGTGGACGGATAAATATTGTTCCCAAATAACGTTTTATGACCGCAAAAAAAACAGCAAAAATAAATTTTGCGCAGGCGTTTCGGGAATTGGAGCAAATTACCGCGTGGTTTGAATCCGAGGCACAGACCGATTTAGACGAAGGGCTCAAAAAGTTTGAACGCGGTCTTGCGCTCGCTTCTCTTCTCAAAGCGAGGCTTGGTGAAGTGGAGCAAAAGGTACAGGAGATCAAAAAGCAGTATGCGATCGAATAAATATATTTTTTGAAGAAATTTTTTGTGCCTACCTTTTGCTCATCTCCCGAATCCTCTGCTTCCACTGCTCTCCACGAAGCCATTCTTGCTTCCTCTTCTCGCGTCCGTGATTCTTTGCCTGAACAATACCGCGCGCATTTTGAAACTCTACGACAAGAGATCATTGATTTTGCAGCATCTCACGGAATTTCCAGAGAATCACTTTCCAAACCCGATCTCCTCCGCAAAGCTGCCGAGAAACTCCCCACTCCAGACCTTGAGCGACTCGCCAACCTCCTTGAACGCTTCCAACATTTGATTGTCGAGAAAAAACCTCGGACAAATAAAGAAGCCCTTGAGTATGCAGGGGAGCATTATCACCTTAAAGAGCAATACACTTCCCAAGCAGAACTTCTTGAACAAGTTGGGATTCTCGAAGACGGAGCTATCATAGGCATAGATGGTAATACCTATCACATCCCCACGCTTGAACAAATCGCTGCTCGTCTCTTTGAGCGCCGTGAGGAACTTAAAACTAAACACGACCAAGGCTTTACTAAACTCCTCCTTGTTCCCTTTGGCATGAGTCTGGATACCCTCCGAGAAACCCTCAAACAATTCCTCCTTTCCCACAAGAAGTCTCACTCCTCCTTTGAACTTAATACTGATAATCCTCTCTGGACATGGGATGAATATCAAGGAGCAGACACAGGAGATTCTCCTAAGCTTGTCTATTATCCACAGTCTTTTATGGAGGATGGACATGGAGGGAAGACAAAGATGCAGATACTTGAGGAACAAGCCGAAGGACGATGGACCCCCGCTTTCGCGGGGGTAGCGGGAGGGAGTGTGACAGGAACCCCAGGTTGGACCATTCATCTTCTCCAACCTTCAAACCCAGACACTCAAGATACGGAAATCCCCAAAGGATTTGCTCCCATTCCCCGCAAAGGCCAAGGAACATCCCAAGGAGATATCGTTTCCCGTCATTCTCTTGAAGCATGGCAATCTCCTGAGGATTATCTTTCCATCCTTCAAAAAGCTCAAGACAATGAATACTCTCTTTATCACCGTGAATCAGGTCTTACTCCCGAAGACTGGATCATAGCTTTTATGACCCACCTTTCTGAAACAAGACAGCCATTAGATAACTATGCAAATAACACAGAAAGCATTTCTTACCTTACAGGAGCTTTTTTCTCTTCCTCCACCGGTGTGCCTTGCGCGTGTTGGAACCGTGACGGTCGGCAGGTCCACCTCCGTGAGTTTGACCCTCGTGATCGGGTTGGGAGCATTGGCGCGCGTTTTTCGGTGATGATTTAACCCTTGACCTTTAATCTTTGTCTTTTCTTTAACCTTTGTCCTTTGTCATTTACGCTTGATGTCAGGCCTCCTCTCACATGATGACTCTTCAGACATCTCGAAAGAATCCCTTGTCGGCGCATAGCCACCCGATTTACTCTGAAGTAGAACGAACGCAGTGAAGTTTTTACTTCGGGGTGCAAGTCGGGCTGCCTGGCAATACCAACCATCTTTCCCGCCTAAGGCGACGACGACGCTGCGTCGTCGTCGTGGTGCGAGTTCAAGTTATAACTCAGTCCACCAGTATGAATTCGTTTTAATGATCATTGAAATTTTGAATTATGAAAAAGTGTAGAATTGTGTGTCTCGTATTTTTTCTCCTTTTTTTGGGAATCGGATATTTCTTTTTTGGAGGAGATACAGATGCTCTTATTTTGGAGTTGATTGAACAAGGGGAGACGATGGATGTCTTAGTGACCTATGATAAGAATAATGAACAGGAGTGTGATGGACTGGGAGTCACACATGTTCCATTTGGCCAAGTGATTTCGACCTGCGGGAAATTTTGGTTTGTGACGTTTTGGGGAGAAGTGATAACTCTCAAAGACGATGGAGGAATCTCCGGCAGGATATCCAAGGCTTTGGAACAAAATCTTCAGCCGATTTTGACCAACATTCCCGTTTCCAATTTTCCTTTTCATGAAGCCCAAGCGGGATCGGTTTATGAATGGGGAGAACTCTTGTTTGTCTTTGTGCTCCAGAAAAATATGAACACTCCACTTTTGAATCTTCCTTCTGATGTAGAGACTGATTGGGGAGGCGTTCTTGTGTCAGGAGACGATGGAAACCATTGGCAGTCATTTATGATGTACCAAAATCCGGTGACAGAAGATGGATTTGTTTTACGTCATAACCCGGTTGGGATGTTTGTAGAGCAAGATCAACTTTTCATTGATGTGTCTGACGCGGGAGGTGCCGGAAGTGGTGAAGGGCAGCTGACGCGATTTACGTTATCGAATGATTACAAAGATTGGTTGGTAGAGGGTTGTTATTATCTTGTGCCAGAGATGTATGAACAGGAGGGTGGCCGCTGGCTACTTGAGGCATCACTACATTGCCTTTTTATTCCATTGGAGAATTCGTTTTAACCTATTTATATGATGACGACATTTCTTTTTCGCTGGATCATCAATGCCATTGCGTTTATGGCAATCGCGATGATCGTTCCTGGTTTTGAAGTAACCTCATTTGGATATGCATTGTTGGCCGCATTTATTTTGGGGCTAGTGAATGCTTTTGTAAGACCCCTTCTTTTTATTCTCACTTTACCCGTTACGATCATCACCTTGGGGCTTTTTGTTTTTGTTTTAAACGCCTTCATGCTTTGGATCGTAAGTAGTGTCATTGACGGATTTGATGTGCGAGGATTTGTTCCGGCTCTTTTGGCTGCTATGCTGCTTTGGCTTGTGGGGTGGGGAACAAACGTGGTTATCAAACATGCAAAAGAATATTAACGGTGTTGTTTTTTATGAAACGCAATATATCCTGGACCGTTCTTTCAATTGGCGGATCGCTTGTGGTTCCGCCCGAGGGAATTGATGTTTTGTTTCTCAAATCTCTTCGCACACTTCTTTTGCACGAAATAAAAAAAGGAAAAAAATTTGCTGTGGTGGTGGGGGGAGGAAGTGTATGCAGAAAATATCAACAGGCTGCGGGGGAAATAGGAACACTCACACGTGATGATCTTGATTGGCTGGGGATTCATGCCACGAGATTAAACGGGCATTTATTACGGACGATATTTCGAGGGATCGCGCATCCACGCGTGTTCAAAAATCCGCACCAGGTTCCTCAAAAAAGCGCATACCCTCTTTTAGTGGCGGCCGGATGGAAACCCGGATGGTCTACCGATTATGTGGCCGTGTGTCTTGCCAAACGTTTAGGGGCAAGCCAAGTGTTTAATTTTTCCAATATTGATTATGTGTATACAGCTGACCCACGCAAAGATCCAAGTGCAAAAGCTTTGCCCGAGATGACTTGGAAGGAATATCAGGCATTGATCGGGGGTGAATGGAAACCGGGTATGAATGCACCTTTTGATCCCATTGCCTCACGCCTTGCCGCACGGGCGGGGATTGAAGTAGCGATTCTTAACGGAAAAAATATCGCAAATGTGAAGGCGTGTTTTCAGCGAAAAAAGTTTGTGGGAACAAGGATTGCTTTGTAGGGTCAAACGGTCGGTAAGGGGCAAATGGCCGTTTGCCCCCATCACCTCGATTGACAAAAGGTGTTTTTCCTCGTACGGTGAAGCACCCTTTTTTGGAGGTTCTTTTCCATGCCAACCACACCCAAGACGTATTACAACGTCCTGGGAGTGGCACATAACGCAACTCCCCAGGACATCAAGAAGGCTTATCGGCGACTGGCAGCCGAGTTTCACCCCGATCGTCATCCGGATGACCCGGGGTTTGAAGCGCGATTTCGGGAAGTCGGCGAAGCCTATGAGGTGTTGCGAGATGTGCGTAAGCGCCGCCGTTACGATCGTCAGTTTGAGCCTATCGAAAGTGTGCTCGGATTTTTCCAACTGAATACGGAAGCGCAAAGCGTTCTTGATCTTCTGCGTGAACATGCGCCTGTGGAATCCCAGCGTGGAGCCGATGTGCTCATGGTTGTCGAAGTTTCTTCTTCCATTTTGGAGCGTGGAGGCATGGTGTCTCTGACCATTCCGGGAAAGAAGGAGAGTTTCCTTTTGCGCGTACCGCCAGGGGAAATTTTGGCGAGATTACCGCATCTGGGAGCCAATGGGGCCAAGGGAGGAGAGTCCGGAGATCTTTGGATAAAATTGGTCCAAAAATAAGGGATTTTGACGCAAACCACTCAAGAAAGAGTGGTTTTTTCTTGACTTTTTGGTCCAAAACGCTTAGGTTGTTGGGTCATTGAGGGGATCGGTTCTCCCTCATGAAACGTTCTTTTCACAAGGAGACCAACGACCATGGCAAGCGCCAAGCAACAGCGTGTGAACTTTTCTGATTTCGTCTTTGCCCTCAACTCCTATGTCAGGATCGGAGAATCCGGCGAGATCGTGGACAGCCGGTCTGCTCTCGTCACGAATCTTCTGGATCTCGTCGCAAGGAGTGGTGCAGACATCTTGAGCTTGTATGAGGCTGAGGATATCGCCGCTATGGTGAGCGGCCACATCAAGTACGATAAGAAGGCCGCCGATCTCGTGCCTACGACCACGATGGTGGATGGTCGGGAATTTCCGACCCCAGGGAGCCAAGAGATTCTCAAGGCCCTTGGAGAACTCAAGCCTATGAGGAGCAAGGTCCTTGCCCTTCTGACGCAGGCCTCCAGGGATCACCAGATGTCCCACAAACTCACTCTTTCCGAGAGCTAGGAGGATTCCATGGCAAAAAAGAGGAGCACTTCACTCATCAATCTTCGCGAATATGTCCCGGCCGCCCTTGCAAATGGCGGTCGGTCAGCCGGAGAGATACTGTCGGTTCTGGGGGCCGTGTCTTCCGGACGCGATCCTATTGATGACAGCGGAAATCGGGTCGATGCAAAGACGGTTTCCGAGATCAAAGAGGCGGTGGGAACTGATCCAAATACAGCTTTGAGGATCCTTTCCTCTGATAACGCTACAGGGCTTTCCCGTTTTGGACGGGCACAGGCACTCGATGCTGTCATCGGCCTTGTCGGAGACGATGAGGCAAGCGCGGAGATGGTGCGAGCGCAATTCACAGCTTCAGCGCTTGTGGACATTGTGCGTGCACAAGGCGATCTGCCCAGTGCGATCGCCATGATCGCGGAGGCGGATATCGTTTTTGATGCCATGTTGAGTGATGCATTTGATACGGAAGATCGGGAGCGGTTTTCCCACTTCGTCCTTCTTTCCTGGGCTGCCAAGCTCAAGGATCGGGAAGATTGGGGAGATATGCTTGAGGAAGATGTGGAAGGTACCGGGCGCAGTCTGCGCGAGGTAATCATTTCAGCAGTGATGTTCGTCCATCGTCCGTTTGATGCCAATGATGATGAGGATCTACACGATGGGGAGTATGCAGATGGGGAGGACACAACGCTCTCCGGTGAGGTAGTGGAGATCTTTGGGCGATACGGGATCGAGGTTGATTCGTTTGAGGAGATCTCGGATTACCGGATCGAGGTGGATGATGATGAGTTGGATGAAGCACGGCGATGCTATACCCAGCGTCGTGCCGCGCTTCGCGCGGCTCCGTTGCTTGAGGCGGAAGATGCCGCTTCTGCCACCCAAGATGTGGCGGATGGTCTCGATTTGTAAAACGGGTATGACGTGCCCGGCCGGCTGACCGGTCGGGCCTTTCTATTTTTGGTGATCGAAGGAAAAAATATTTTTCCTGCGCTCATCAACCTTTCCAACTTTTGGAGGTTTCATGACGTTTGTTCCTTCCAATGAAGAAATGTACTTCCTTGTTCCTCGGCCGGAAGTCGACAAGACGTTTGGTATTTTTACTCCTTTCCGCGGTTTTTTGGATGCCCTTGACGACAAGATCAATCACAAGGAAACACGCACCAATCACGGTGCAGTGATGTGGCGAGGATATCCGGTTGGGCTGTTGATCGGTTTTGGTTTGATGCCTGTCTTGCAACGATTGGCGCAAAAGCATGAGCAGTCTTTTATCACGCTTGCGGACCAATCGCGTTTGATGGCCGTGGCCGACCCCTTGATTCAAGCCGGACTGGTGTTGAGGTATAACTCCATGCAAGAGGCGGCTGAAGATTTTGTGCGACGTGTAATCGATTCCACGGATCATTTTCTTTCTTTGGGCTGGCGACCCGGGATGACCCTCTCTGCTGCTGCTTTTGAAGAATGGGAAAAGACAGCGATCGATCAGTTGGCACGGCGAGAGATTGCAAAGCAACGAGGTCAAGCGTCAGGGGAAACATTCGTGGCCGGGATCGTTTGGCAACGTTCGGTCGCCTTGTTTTTCCGTGATTTGATCGTGGCATCGCAGGAAAAAGCGAAATCGTGGTTTTTGAAGATTCAGGAGTTGAAGACGCGAGTTTCACCCGTCCGTTGCGGTAGAACATTTTTGCCTCTGACGGTGCAATCGGTGCAGCATCTCGCCTCGAAAGCGAGAAGGTTGGAACCCGATTTTTCCAAACTGCAAGTCAATGTGGATTTGTATAACGAAATGTGGTGGCGTGAGTTTTTTTCTGGAACAGAAAGAATTTTGCATCATCATGATCTTTGGCTTCAGGCACTTGAGGCATTGCCCCTGAGGTCTTGCCGTATTGCGCGCAGCGCAGTGGAAGAAGGGGAGATGGGTGATTCTGTACGCGGTCCTTCGAGTTTTGTTGAAGCATGGTTTACTACCCAGGCTTTACTTGCTCTGTTGGGGCGTCCATTGTCTGCTGTCGTATCTGTACGCGTCTATGAATATGCGCAAGGACTTCAAATCTTGTCCCGTTTCGAACGGAACGAGGCTGTTTCCCGCGTCATGGATCGTATCGCGCTTTTGGCTCCGGGAATCTCCGAGACGTTGAAGGAAGTGATCAGGGATCACCTGTATGATCTTCTAAAAGAGATGTCCCAATGGGACAAACGGCCAACGATAGATATGCAAGCCAAGGTTTTTCTGGATGCTCGCTACGGTGAGATCATCATCAGCCCCAGAGAAGCCCTGGATTACGCCATAGGAAATGATGTGGTTTTGAGCATGCAAATTCCAAGAGGCACCAGGAATCGAGCAGAGATGTACAAAAATATCGCCGAAGCGCTTCCATGGGAAGAAGTGGATGCGGCCACAATGCACGCCATGATCAAAGAAGGTGCCATTCCTTTGGTTATGATTGCACGCGGGTTGGCACGGATTCCTTTGGAAAGACGCGGACCTTGTCTTGATACCTTTTTGAGTTTCATTATGGTGGATAAAGAGATTTTGAGAACACTGATTGATGACCGTACATTGACGCTTACCGGTAATCTGGTGGAAAGATTCCTCGATTTCCTTTCCGCGAATGATTTGAAAAATTGGATAGCGAGATTGATTCCAAAAAATTCAAAGTCTTTGGAAGATGTACGTGGTCAAGTGCACCTGGTTCTCAAAGCACTCATGCGTTTGCCCCTACAAGATGTACACGAACTTTTGGATAACCCGAGGAATCGGCAGTGGTGGGCACAGGAAGTGTTCGGAGAATTGTATGATAAGCAAGGGTTTGATCATTTGGACATTTCTCTTCCTGTGTGGCGCACCTTTGTGCTTGAGGTCATGGGCGAGGATCGTTGGATTCGATTTATGCTCACCGGAACCGTGCTGGAACGAGAGACGACGACCTATGTCTCTTTGATTCTCAAATTTGCGGACGATTATCGTGCTCCTTGGGATCGATTGCATATCCCCTTGATGAGTGAACTGGATTGGTCATTCATTTTCGAAAAAGAGGGAGATGATTTGGCCGAGATTTTCCGCCAGTACGCGGAGGAAGATATCCTGGCATGGGCACACGCGGATGAACCCTTGGAAGTTTTTGCCGATCGTCTGCGATTGTTTCTTGATAACCGCGCTGGTTATTATGTACGTTTCGGCACCACGCCGCCCACCCCTTTTGACGAAGAATGAGGGGTGGGTTTTTTCTTATCATTTTGTTGTACAATATAGTCATCACATCATGAAACAGGATTTATCCATCCGCAATGATGGCGGTCTGCTTGTCATTCGCACAGAAAAATCCTCAATGTATCTCTAGATACATCTGCGGTTTTTCTATGCTCCAAGACGGCGCATCCCATCCATCCTTGCGGCGTCTAAAGTCCCGTTTCATGACGTGATGACTATAGTCCCTATGGATTCCTCTTTACTCTCATCTCTTAATAAAGAGCAGCAACAAGCCGTTACTCATCGGGAAGGGCCGCTTTTGATTGTGGCTGGTGCTGGGACGGGAAAAACCATGGTGATCACTCACCGTATTGCTTGGCTTATTACGGAAGGTTTGGCAAAACCCGAGGAAATTTTAGCGCTTACGTTTACCGATAAAGCGGCCGGAGAAATGGAAGAACGTGTGGATCGTCTCTTGCCTTATGGATATATCAATCTGCAAGTTTCCACTTTTCATTCCTTTTGTGAAAAAGTATTGCACGAACACGGAGTGGAGATGGGGCTTTCTCCTGACACACGTTTGTTAAATGAGCTTGATACGTGGCTTTTGATGCGTCAACAATTTGATCGTTTTAAGTTGGATTATTATCGACCGCTTGGAAACCCCTCGAAGTATCTTCGCGCATTGCTCACACATTTTTCTCGAGCCAAAGACAATGCCGTTTCTCCCGAGGATTATCTTGCCTATGTCGAGGGAAAACGAGCGAACATGGACAAGACAGGCGGGGATGACGTTACAACAAGTGAAGTGAGCCGTTTGGAAGAATTGTCAGGGGCTTATCATACCTATCAGCAGATCTTGCACGAGCAAGATTGTGTTGATTTTGGAGATCTCCTTTTACACACCTTGATGCTTTTGCGTCAGCGCCCCCGTGTACTTCATCATCTTCAAAATCAATATCGTTTTGTTTTAGTTGATGAGTTTCAAGACACGAATCATACGCAATATGAGCTTATAAAATTGTTGGCATCTCCAAGGAATAATCTCACTGTGGTGGGAGATGATGACCAGGCAATTTACAAGTTTCGTGGGGCTTCGCTTGCCAATATTCTTGCGTTTGAAACAGATTACCAAAACGCGAAAAAAGTTGCGCTTATTAAAAACTATCGTTCTTCTCAAGCCATTTTGGATCATGCCTATACCTTGATTCAACAAAATAATCCGCATCGCCTAGAGGCGAGACAAGACGGTACCCTTTCCAAAAAATTGGTGGCGCATCAAGAACACCCGGGAGTGATTGAACACATTCATTGTGCGAGGGAAGAAGATGAAGCGCGACAGGTCGTAGAAAAAATCCTTTCGTTGCGAAAAGAAGATTTAGAACGTTCGTTTGGGGAGTTTGCCATTCTCGTACGTTCCAACGATTCGGCTTTACCTTTTATTCAGGCGCTCGAGCGTGAAAAAATTCCTTATCAATTTCATGCCCTGCGCGGTTTATATCGCAAGCCTGTCATTGTGGATGCCCTTTCCCTTTTACGGGTGATGGATCAACCTCACGACAGCGTTTCTTTTTATCGATTTTTATCCTGGCCTTTACACGCGCTTTCTTGTGAGACGCTCTCTTTGATTTGTCGGGAAGCGCATCGTCGCGGTGTCAGTTTATTTCAGATTTGTCAGAGCATTCGTCTGCTTTCCTCACTTCCTCAAGGAGAGGCGGAAACCGTGGAGGCATTGATGCAAAAACTTGGACAATTCCAAATAGCGATGCGAACAAAAAAAGCCTCGGAATTATTTGTGACTGCGCTACGGGAAATCGGGTATGTGCAAGCACTTTCTTTGCTACACGAATCTGTACAAAAAGAATCCTATCAATGTTTACAAAAATTTTACGATCGCATTCGCGGGTTTGAAGGCCGGAGCCCCTCTTTTTCTTTGCATGATTTTCTTTTGGAATTTGGGGAAGAGTTAAAAGCGGGTGAAGAGGGAAGTTTATCGTCCGATCCCGAAGCGGGGCCTGACGTGGTGCATATAATGAGCGTACATGCATCCAAGGGGTTGGAGTTTTCTTATGTGTTTGTCGTGCATTTGATCGAACAACGTTTTCCAACCATAGCGAGGCGCGATGCCATTCCGCTTCCCACTGCCTTGGATCGCGATGTCATCCTTGGAGAAGATGGGCATTTGGCCGAGGAGCGCCGATTGTTATATGTGGCCATGACACGAGCAAAGAGAGGATTGTTTTTGACGTCGGCGGAAGATTATGGCGGCGCAAGGAAACGACGCTTCTCGCGTTTTTTGAAGGAATTGGGATATGAGACCCCTCCTGCTCACTCTTCTCTTCCACGTTCTTCTCTTTTCTCATTCATCGCTTCAGAAGATAAGGATAATCCCGTGACCTTTGTTCTTCCTTCTCATTTTTCGTATACACAACTTGCCGCTTATCAAACGTGTCCGTTGCAATATAAATATGCTCACCTTCTTCGTGTACCCATTTTGGGAAGAGCTTCTTCTTCTTTTGGCAGAACCATGCACGAAACCCTTTGTCGTTTTTTTGAATTATGGATCGAGAGAAATGCACATACTCAAGAAACATTGTTTGGTGGAGAGGTCTTGTCCGCATCTCTTCCGGTGAGTCTTGAGGAATTGCTCAAGATCTATGAGGAACGATGGTTGGATGATTGGTATCATGATGATACAGAGCGCGAAAAGTACCGCAAACAGGGGAGAGCAAGTCTCATGACTTATCACAAAATTTTGGAACAAGAGCGACCACATCCTTGTTTTGTGGAACAAGAGTTTACTTACAAGTTGGGGGCTTATGTTTTGAAAGGACGGATCGATCGCATTGACGCAAAAGGGGAAGGAGTGGAGATCGTGGATTATAAAACAGGGAAACCAAAACATGAGGAAGACATCACCAAAGAACAAAAAGAACAATTGCTTTTGTATCAAATGGCTGTACAAGAAGTTTTAGGACTTACGCCTGTAGCGCTTACGTATCATTATCTTGAAGATCATTCCCGAGTGACTTTTTTGGGAACGGAAAAACAATTGGAACAAGCAAAGGAAAATTTATTAGAGCGACTGGAAGCTTTGTGTAGAGGAGCGTTTGATGCAAAACCCGGTTTTCATTGTCGGACATGTGATTTTGCGGATATTTGTGAATGGCGCGATTAACAGTATGTTTTCACTTAAACATCTTTTACCCTCCGCCCTTGATCGCGCGCATGTGACGCGGCAGGTGACTACAAGTTTGATCGTCATGAAGTCAGATGAGTTTTTGTTTTCTGTATTGCCGTCGGCGGCAAAAACCGAGGCCAGAACATTGGCGCTCACGGGAACCGTGTTGGTTATCGGATGTCGTTCTTCTGCCTTGGGAGAGTTTGTGAGACAACAAGAAGAAACATTACTTTCTTTTTTAAAGCGAGAGTTGCCACAAACACACATCAGTCGTGTGCGCATTCAGATTCTTCACAATCTTCCTCCTACAAATGGTTTCCAGGATGGTACAATAGACACACTATGACCTTTCGTATATTTCTCTATTGGATGGGGGGCGCGACTTTAATCGCCTGGTTTACATGGGGAGGAGTTCTTTTTTTTATCAATCCTTTGAAAACCGAGATCATAGGATTTTTTCTTTTTTATGCCACATTTGCTCTTGCGCTTGCAGGTACACTAACGATCACGGGAACGCTTTTACGAGCATGGAAACAAAAGGATGTTCTTCTCTCTCGCCATGTCATACGATCCCTTCGTCACAGTGTTTTGTTTACCCTGCTCATCCTCGTCGCTCTTTTGTTGCTTTCCCTTCGATTATGGACTTGGTGGCTTATGGTTCTTCTCATACTTTTTGTTTCTTTTGTCGAATTTCTTTTTTTGAGTTTGAAACAGACACGTCCTGTGGAAGCGGAAAAAGATGAACAATAATTGTATCCATCTTTGGCTTGCTCGTGTTTTTTTCCTTGAGTAGAATGGAAAGGTCTACACCTTTCTTTTTTTATGTTCAATAAATTGTTCGGACGTTTTTCAAAAGATTTGGGAATTGATTTGGGGACGTCACATACACTTGTGTATGTGCGAGAAAATGGCATTGTGATTCATGAACCCTCTGTGGTGGCTTTGAATACACGCAATGATCAAATTCTTGCGGTTGGAACCGAAGCAAAAGACATGCTGGGGAAAACTCCTCCTCATATTCAAATTATTAAACCTCTCACCAAGGGGGTGATTGCGGATTTTGAAGTCACGGAGAAAATGCTCAAGTATTTTATCGATAAAGTGCACGCAGAGTCTTTCACGATCGTACCAAGACCACGTGTTGTTATGGGGGTGCCTTTGGAAACAACCGAGGTCGAACGAAAGGCGATCGAAGACGCTGCTTTGTCTGCAGGTGCGCGCGAAGTATTCTTGGTGGAAAATCCTATGCTCGCGGCACTGGGCTCACGACTTCCTCTTGCGGAATCTGTCGGTATGATGGTCGTGGATATTGGAGGAGGAACAACCGAGATTGCCGTGATGAGTCTCGCTGGGGTGGTGACATGGAAGTCATTGGATATTGCCGGAGATGAGATGAATAAAAATATTATTCAATACACACGTGATACGTTTAATCTTCTTTTGGGTGAGCGTGTGGCAGAACGATTAAAAATTCGTATAGGGACAGCCATGGAACCGGAAGCGCCGCTTGAGATAGAAATGCGCGGACGAGATCTTTTAAGCGGGCTTCCCAAAGAATTGATCGTGACCGATGCACAAATTCGCGAAGCGTTGCAACGTTCTGTTGCCACAATTCTTGAAAATATAAAAGCTACGTTAGAGGTGACTCCTCCCGAGCTTGTCGCGGATATTTATGAGCGCGGTATTGTCTTAACCGGCGGAGGTGCTTTATTGCGCGGACTCGATACCTTGATTGCGCGCGAAACTTCCATTCCCGTGCGTGTGGCAGACGATCCTATTACTGCCGTGGTGCGTGGAGCCGGAGCATTGCTCGAAAATGAAGCGTTACTCAAAGACATTGCCCTTCCTTCCTCTCGTCAAAGTGATCTTTTGTAATCTTTTATGCGCTTTTCTCAAGTGCGACGCGGTTTGCCACTCATTTTGGGAGGCTTTTTTATTTTCTTTTGGGTGGGAAGTTTTTTTGCTCCTTGGCCTTTTATGCGTTGGCCTCAAAAGATCCAGCATCTTTTTGTCGAGGCTGGAACCTGGGTTTTCCAACGTACACAGTGGTGGTCCAAAGCATCGATCATCACCCCTGAAGAATTGGCAACTTTGGAGGCACAACGAGATGCCTATGCCGTAGGGTATGCGCAAAATCTTTTACTGGAGGAGGAAAACACACAATTAAGAGAGCTGCTCAATTTTTTGGATCGCCAACCCTATGAGTATGTAACCGGGTCAGTGATTAGTCGTGCGATTGCGTCTACTTCCACGAGTTTTGTCATTGATCGAGGGAGTGTGGATGGACTGTATACGGGAGCTCCTGTTATTACCGGACAGGGGGTTTATATTGGAAAAATTATTGCATTGACTCCAACTACCGCCACAGTTTCCCCTCTTACCAATACCACCAGCGCTACGGCTGTGAGTTTGTTAAACGAAACACAGACGATCGGTATTGCACAGGGAGAAGGCAATCAAGTGGTGATGATCAGATACATTCCTCAAAACGAACAAGTGGAAGCGCAGGAAATGGTGGTGACGTCCGGTTTGGAGTCCTCGGTTCCCAGTGGATTGTTTGTGGGGATTGTCACCGAGGTAAAAGGGGAGACGTCTGCTCCTTTTCAAGAAGCTATTGTGGAGCCTTGGGTGGATGCACGTACGATTCGTTTTGTTTCCGTGCTGCTCTTAAAAGAGGGTATATGAAGTGGTTTTTTGGAATAGGTCTTTGGTTTTTTTTGGTCGTTTTTGAACTTGCTTTTCTACACTCCCTTCCTTTTCCTTGGATGTTCCTTCCTTGTGTTTTTGGTGTGAGCGTTTATGTATTGCAACATCATCATGTGCGCCAAGCAATCGGATGGATTGCCGGGTATGGTTTAGTATTGGATTTTTTGCGTCAAGGCCTTGTGCCGTGCGAGACAATACCTCTTCTTTTGGCAACGGCAGCCGCTTGGTTTGGATCCCAATATTTTTTCTCTCATCGGTCGTACTATGGGCTCCTTGCCAATGCCTTTTTTTCTTTTGGCGTTCTTTGGATGGCGCGTGTGGGAGTCTGGGGGATTGTTTGGTTTTTTCATCCTGAATCTGTGTTGTGGAAAGAAATTTTTTTTGCGTTTCTCGTCCATATTCCTCTTTTTTTCTTCCTCATCACCTTTTTGTTTTTTAGTGCCAAGCAGATTAGGCGTTTTCTTGCCATGATTTTTTTCATTCCAAAAATTTCTTAAGATACCTTGGCCATGTATGCGTTGGTTTAGACGTTCTTCTTCCCGCTCATCTCCCGAACTATTTCCCATCCAAGAGGGAACACTTGGGATGCTTTCGTATACAACCACAGAAGTCGACACGGTTTCTCGTGATCCGGAAAATCATTTTTCAAACATGTCACAAGGTGTTTTTGTCGGAGCATCCATTTCACACAGGCGCTGGAATGTAGCGGGCATTATTGGTCTTTGTTTTTTTCTCCTTCTTATTGGGAAAACCGCTTATCTCCAAATTATAGAAGGAGAATCTTATCGCTCTTTGGCAGAAGGGAATCGCGTGCGCACTCATGTGCTCGTTCCTCCTCGGGGGGTCATCTATGATCACAAGGGAGTTCTCCTTGTGGAAAATGTACCGGATTTTGAGGTGATTATGACCTTGGCAGATATTCCGGCAGATCTCACTTTGCGTGAAGAAGTCCTTATGAAAGCCACTTCGCTTATCGGTGTCCATCGAGCGGATATTGATCTGTTATTAACCACCTATGCCAGGACGCCCTTTGATCCCGTTTCTGTACGTTCACATATTCCCTATGAGACAGCGATGCGGTTGGCGATTGATCTTGCTTCTTTGTCAGGGTTTGAATTGCATATTTCTTCCATGCGCTCGTATCCTTCTTCTTTTTCTTCCCTCTCTCATGTGCTCGGGTATATGGGGAAAATCAGTGAAGATGAGTTTGTTTCCTTGACTCATCAGGGGTATCAGATTATCGATGAGGTGGGTAAAACCGGAGTGGAGCAAAGCGCCGAATCACTCCTGCGCGGAGTACCCGGAGAATATTCTGTGGAAGTGGATGCACGAGGTCATGAACTTTTGATTCTCTCAAAACAAGATCCTGTGGCCGGCGCTTCTTTGACGATCTCTATCGATTCCGCTCTTCAGGCATTTATCGAACAAACCCTTCAACAGACACTTTCGGAGATTGGGGCTTCACGTGCTTCAGCAATCGTGATGGATTCTACCAGTGGGGCCGTGCGGGCGCTCGTAAGCCTTCCCGCTTATAACAGCAATTTGTTTGCAAGCGGCATTACAACTGAACAATATGAGGTGCTGGCACAAGATTTGGATCAACCACTTTTCCCTCGTGCCGTTTCCGGTGAGTTTCCATCAGGTTCTACGTTTAAGCCTTTTGTCGCGTATGCGGCTCTGGCTGAGGGACTTGTCAACGAACATACCAGTTTCCTTTCCACAGGAGGATTGAGTATTTCCGAGTGGTTTTTTCCTGATTGGAAGGCAGGAGGTCATGGAGTTACTGATGTGCGCAAAGCCATCGCCGAGTCAGTGAACACATATTTTTATATTATCGGAGGAGGATACGATACGTTTACGGGGCTTGGAGTGGAAAAAATTACCGATTATGCAGCGCGTTTCGGATTCGGATTTCCCACAGGGATTGATTTAAGTGGAGAAGCAGATGGATTTTTACCTTCCAAAGCATGGAAAGAAGAGGAAAAAGGAGAACGTTGGTATGTGGGGGATACATATCATTTGGCAATTGGCCAGGGGGACTTGTTGGTGACACCGCTTCAGATGGCGTCTGCCGTTTGTACAATTGCCAATGGGGGGAATCGTGTCATTCCACATCTTGTGGAGTCGGCTGTCTTTGGGGGTGGAGGTGAAGAAACATTCTTTTTTTCCTCCGAACCGATTGAGGATTTGGACATGACTGCACTGCGGGTGGTTAAGGAAGGGATGCGACAAGCTGTGACAAGTGGAAGCGCGCGTCTCTTGAGTTCCTTGGTTTATCCGGTTGCCGGAAAAACGGGGACTGCACAGACCCCGGGAGATCGTCCGACCCATGCATGGTTTATTGGATTTGGTCCCTACAGTGATGCAGAGATTGCCGTGGTGGTGATGATTGAGGAGGGAGGAGAAGGATCATTAGTCGCTACCCCTATTGCGCGTGATATTTTTTCTTGGTGGTTTGCACATCGTTGATTTGGAAGTCGTGCCTGCTTGTCCGGCTTTGCTAGAGGCATCGGACTTTCCAAAAAAGTCAGAAGCCAGACTTGACCTCACAAATAAAAAAGCGCTTCCTTCATTGTTTGGAAGCGCGCGTGTTTATCATCCCGTTTGAACGAACTGCTCACAGGGGTAACGATCAAATGATCGTCCTTGAGGAGACTAGCGATCATCCTCATCGTCATGGACAGGAGAAGCGGACATTTCGTGACCGAAGAATTCTCTCCAATCCGCCTGCTTTTTGTTCACAACAAGCTTCAAGAATCTTCTGCCACAGAAACTTCTTGTTTCATAAAAAAGCCTGTGGCGATTTCCCTCCATATCATCAAAGAAGAAAGATCCGTGTACTTGTTCGGCAAGAGGGGGCTCTGCTATCTTGCGGCGGAAGATTCTTTGAAAAAAATTCGGATCCGACATCTGTCTTGCACGAACCATGAAGTTGCAAAGAACGGGAAGGAACATGGTCGCTGGAGCTTCCATCACAAGTCTTTTTTGTCCATTTTCTAGATGAAAGACGAGCAAAAGATGCGAAGAAGACTTTTCGATAAGGATTTCTGTTGCCTCGCAGATACACGCCCCAAGGAGGATGATTTCTACAAGCTTGTCTTCCGGAGAAGCGAATGACATGCCCTGCAACCTGGCATCCACCCGTTCGATTTGTTCCGCATTCAGTGGTTCCACGCTTGTCTTTTGCACGACTATCGTTTGATCTACTGCAATCGCAATGGTTGGCCATTGCTGATCCTCGTCTTTCAATGCGATCGTGCCAAAGAGCATTTCTTCTTCGGAACCTTCGGGGATGGAAGCCTCTTTGCTCACATGACGTAGCAAGTCATCTACCATCAACATAGGTGGTCTCATGGCCACGTGATCGTTCCCCTTGATGCGGTAGAGGATATCCAATTTCCCATTTGCCAGAATCTTCCAGGTGATCAGGCTTGTGTGCGTGCGTAGTGCGTTAAAGATGATCAGTCGAAACAGTTTTTCCGCACGATCCATCGTACCGCCTGTTTTGCATAGATCGACATGTAGCCTGCTTATCCTTTGCTGATACTTTTCTTCCTCTAACTTTCTTTCAGGATAGGTTGGGTCATAGTATTGCTCAACCATTTTTTCCAAGTCGCCCTTGTCTGCCTGAAGAGGAAAGACGTCAAGCCCGGTGGCCAGCTTCAACTGTTCGATGGCATCAACGTTTTCCACATCCGCGACCGCTACGATGAGCATATTGTCGTGACGAGCAAGAGGAAGGGCGCAAAGTACCAGTGCTGTCTCTGGTGGAAGCGTTTGCAATACGAGAGGGGGGATGAACAGTTGGGAAAGAGAGTCGGGAGCGGTAAGGACGTTTTTTCCGTTTTCCATGGGATACCTCGTGTGGTGAAAGGAACGGTTTTGGTCGAAAAACAACCAAGATCACCCTAGCTTTTTTTCGATATTTCATCAACAACATGTATAATAATACATCATCATTTTTATGCACTTACCCATGCGCTCCACCATCGAATCCGTAAAACAACTCGTACAAAATACCGCAGACGAGCTCGACTACAAGTATCACATCGAATCTGTTGTGCGTCATGCCCTTCATCTTGCAGACATACTTCATGCGGACAAGGAAGTGGTGGAGCTTGCGGCGTATCTTCATGACATCGGTCGCCAAAGAGAGAAAGGTGATGAACATCATCATATGTTGGGTGAGCGGTACGCTCGTGAGATTTTGGGGGAGCACCACGTCTCTTTGGAAATTATCAATCACGTGTGTTCATGCATTCGTCGCCACCGTGCTTTCAAAGAAGATCTGCCACAGACTTTGGAGGAAAAAATTATTGCCAATGCAGACGCCATGTCTCATTTTGAAATGATCCCATTGTTTTTTTATTGGGGAGCTTCGCGCGCCACTTATGAAGAAGCGCAAGCTTGGGTCAAAAAGAAATTGGAACGTGATTGGGAAGAGAAACTAACATTGAAAGAAGCCAGAGAACTGACGCTTTTACAAAAAGAAGCGGCAGAGAAGATTCTCGGATAAGACGATTGACACCGACATTTTTTAAGTTGACGATTTTCTTTGTTTTGAGTATTCTAAGGCCACAACTAAAGAACACCGTAGAAAACGGGCTGTTTCAAGCATAAGTCCCGTCGAGGTATCATCATCATGATTGGGTCATGGTGGATCGTTTTCTGCGGCTAGGGTTCGCAGATTTTTTCTTTAAAAAATAAGTATAAAGATCCTCCAAACCCCGTTTAAGCGGAGTAAAGGGGGGATAAAAAAGGTCGTTCTATGTCAAAAACGCGAGAACAAAAACAGCAAATGATTGATGATCTCGCGGGCAAATTTGGCAAGATGAAATCCGCTGTTTTCACTGCGGTCTCCGGCTACACCATGGAGGATGCTGACGCTTTGCGTCGCAAGGGCCGAGATCAGGGGGTGGAGCTCATGGTTACTAAAAAGACCTTGTTGTTGCGCGCACTCAAAGATGTGGGCATCGAAGTCGATGAGCATATTTTAGAGGGAAGCATTTTGACGGCTGTAGGCCTTCGAGATGAAGTTGCACCGGCAAAGTTGATTCATGAGTTTTTCAAGGATCGAGAATCGGTCCGAATGGTCGGCGGGATTTTGGAAGGAAAGTCAGTGGATGCCTCCTCGGTCATCCAATTGGCAAAACTTCCTTCCAAACAAGAATTGCTTGCAAAGGTGGTCGGGTCTCTCAATGCCCCGGTCTCCGGATTTGTCCGTGTGCTTTCGGGTAATTTGCGTGGGTTCTTGTACGCCCTGCAGGCGATCAAGGATCAGAAAATCTCTTAATTTAATCGTTATCTTTTCCTATATGTCAGAAGAGACAAATAAGGTGGCCGTAGAGGTCCCTGCAAAGTTTCAACCTTTGGTTGAGTCGATCGAAAAAATGTCAGTTCTTGACCTTGCCGAGCTCGTGAAGATTTTGGAAGAGAAGTTCGGTGTAAGTGCCGCCGCTCCTGCCATGATGATGGCTGCGGGTGGTGCCGCCGCTGCTCCTGTGGAAGAACAAACTTCTTTCAATGTGGAGTTGACTGGTGCGGGTGACAACAAGATCAATGTCATCAAAGCTGTTCGTGAGCTTACAAGCCTCGGACTTAAAGAAGCAAAGGATATTGTGGATAGCGCCCCAAAGATGCTCAAGGAAAATGTTTCCAAAGAAGAAGCCGAAGAGATCAAGAAGAAAATCGAGACGGCCGGTGGAAGCGTTGTCGTCAAGTAAGTATCAAAAAATCGAGTTCCTTTCCGGAGCTCGATTTTTGTTTTTTAGAGATGGCTTGCGGCCATGGTATACACACGCGATCCGGAAAGGAAGTAAATACTGCGTGTATCTTCGGAAACAGAAAAAGCTGTGGATTCCAAGAGGAGATCAGAGACATATTGTACGACAAAAGCTCCGGTTTCTTTTTCAAAAATCAATAGACGTTTTTGAGAAGGTTCAAGGATATAGAGGTATGAGCTATCAATGTCCGTCCAAATCGCTTGGGCGTTTTGGACGATGGGTTCCACGGTTCCCAGATGCCACGCGGCTTCATTACCGCCCACAAACTGAACGATGGATCCGTCTTGAAGGAGTACATACACGGTGCCATCGATGGCAAAATCCACAGCCATTCCCAAATTGGTCGTTTTTGTTTTTATCCAAGAAGAAGGGGTGCTCACACCGTCACCACTTGCAGAAGATCGAAGAATGACAGCGTCTCCTTTTTCTTTGACAAGGAGGTACAGACGATCTCCATATCCATGAATCGCGCGTACAGTTTGATCTTCAGAAAAAGTAAGAGAAGATGCTGTTGCCATGTCCTCGGTAATCAAAGTTATGCCCGGTCGCGTATCAAGAAAAGCAAGAGTGGTCCCGATCATGGTTGCCACAGGAGAAGATATTTCAGACGGTGTTCCTTGATGGATGACCGTAAAAGTTTTTTGTGTTTTTTGAAGGTTATACCATTTATGATCAGAGCCAAGTACGGTTACTGCGTCTCCGGAAAGAAGGAGGGATAAGGCTTCCGGTGCGCCCTCCAAGGAGGAAAGATCGCCTAAAATGGGCGGATCCGGAACATAGACAATATGATGCAAAGTATCCATGCCGCTTTGCACTTGTTCTTGAAGGCGCGCACGGGCTTGTTGCTCTTCCACGGTTTCAATAGGAAGAGCTGACAAAGCTTCGGTCGCTTGTGTGTAAAGGGCTCTCGCTTGTTCCTCATCTTTATAAATAAGAGCGCTTTCTGCGCGATCAAGAATGGCTTGGATCGAGGAGACTTGAGAAAGATAAGTCATTTCAGCTTCAGACAAAGCTTGAGTGTGTTGTCTCCACACAATACCCATACCAAACGCAAGACAGGTGAGCACTATAGCCAAGACAAGATATTTTGTTGTGTGCGGAAGACGGTGGAAGAGACGTTTTACACGAAACCATTGATCAAAGCTTTGTTCGCGTAAGGAGCGCCAGGTGGAAGCACGTATATCTTTTTTTGTGAGTCGGTAACTGTGTCGAGCAAAATCTTTAGGGCATCCAATAGTCATACGAATACCTACGCGAAGTATGCACAGGAGTAGGCGCCAAAGAAAACGAATGAAAGGATCAAAACGCGTGAGCTGTTGAGAAAATTTTGTTTTGGAAGGAAAGAGCCATTGACGGAAAAGACGCCAGAGATAGGAGACAGTATGAGGTGTTTGATCTTGCAGATAGGCATCGGTTTGCTTGCGTGTGTGTCCTAATTGTTGAAGGGAAAGTTCAGAACGAGGTTTGGCTGAAGGAGAACGTGATCCGAAAAGATCCGTTTCTGTAGCTTGCAAAATAAAAAGGCACAAAGGAGCTTCAAGAGGAAAATGTTGGCGAATAGCCTCGATGGCTCCTGTGGGAGGGAGTGTGGCAAGAATGGTGTGAAGATCATCGGCTTTCATGGCGCGTCGAAGATCTTGGTTGGATAAACAAAACGCATCTCCCGGGTGCAACTCCCCATCCAACACAACGGCAAAAACTTTTTCCCATGTAGGAAGAGCTTGTTCTGTGCGGATGTTACGAGAGAGATCGTAGACTTGATATTGTGAGGATGGTTTTTTGTGAAGGAACAAAGCCGTGGGGTCCCCGGTTCCGGAAAGATACATCACATTTCCGGAGGCCATGCCCACAACCGCGGAAAGTCGATGAATGGGAAATGCCCATACATTTTCTCGTACGCGAGAGGCACAGGTTTCATTGAGCGCGCTCAAAAATTGTTCAAAGCGATGTTGGGCATTCGTTTCTTTTCCAAATGATCCCGCCAAGCGTTCCAAATGTTCTTGCACCGTCTCAAAAAAGAGTTCACTTTGTTCCATGTTTTTTTCCACCTGTGCCAAGAAGAATACATACCCTTGACGTAACGCCAGAGGAGCAAAAAAACAAAAACTACGGTGCGTAGGGGAGAGACGTTCTTCTTGAAGAATGTCGGCTTTAAGGAGAATAGACATAGTTGCTCGTTTAGAGGAGGTTGTGTACATTATACCTAAGAAAAACACAGGAGCAATGGGAGATAAGAACAGGGTTTTTCATTCATGAATACAAGGTTTTTTCAGAGAAGATCTATGGCGAAACAGAATTTCAAACTTGAACAGTTGTTTGGTTCAAAGACGCGTGCACGTCTCCTGGCTTTATTTCTTCAATATTCACAGGAGGCTTTTTTTGTGCGCGAGATGACGCGTAAGGTGGATGCTCAACTCAATTCAGTTCGTCGTGAACTTCAAAATCTTATGGATTTAGGGATCGTCTGTGAAAAAAAAGCAAAGCAAATTCCCGGACGCACTCTCGCCCTTTCCGAAAAGAAAAAATATTATCAAGCCGAAACCTCTTCTTTGCTGTTTGAAGATTTGCGTGCGCTGTTTCAAAAAATTCAAGTTCTCTTGAAGAACAATTTTGTTCAAGAGATGGATGCAAAAGGGAAGATTGATTTTTTGGCGTTCACCGGGCGGTTTCTCAATCTCGCCGATGTACGTACCGATTTATTGATCGTTGGGGACATCAAACAAAAAGCCGTGGAAAAAATGATTGGCGAATTTGAAAAAGAAATGGGTCATGAGATCAATTTTACCTTGATGCCCAAGGAGGAATTTGTGTATCGTCGTCAGGTGACGGATCGTTTCCTTTCTTCTATTCTGGATGCAGAGAAGATCATTATGATCAACCGTCTCTCCTAGGTATGTTTACTTTATTGATTCGCGCACAAGACATTCATTTTTTTGAAATCGGTTTAGGACAAAACAACTTTCTCCTCCAGCAAAAACGTGAGGAACTTTCTCCCGAACAGCTATTACTTTGTATCACACAAGCATTGGAGCAATGGCATATCTCTCAAGCACATATAAGCAAGATGATCGTTGTAACAGGGCCGGGGTCTTGTACAGCCAGTCGCATGAGTGTCACGATTGCCAACACCTTTGCGTATGTTCATCATCTCCCCCTGGTAGCCTTAAGCGCAGATCCACAAGAGTCCCTCATTCAGATATGGACGCGAGCGCTTGTAGAACCAGCACGCATCGTTGCCATGCCAACCTATACACAAAAACCTCATATCACTTTTTCTTATTCTTAATTTTTTTCTATGACCTTTTCACCCCTTATGTTTCAAGAACCTTTTTTGGAGCTTTGGGAAAGCTTGATTGCGTATCTTCCACAGATTCTTGGAGCCGTGGTTGTTTTTTTGGTAGGCATGTTGTTGGCGCTTGTCTTAAGCAAGGTGATTCGCCAGGTGGTTCAAGTGCTCGGAATTGATCAACTCGCCGCTCATTTTGAGATCAAGGCGTTTTTTGAAAAAATCGGTATTCATCTTCATATCGGTCGTTTGCTTGCGTGGATCGTGAAATGGTTTTGCATTATTGTCACCTTGATCGCGACTACGGATATTTTGGGATGGGATCAGGTCACCGGATATTTGCAAGAAGTTGTACGGTATCTTCCAAACGTCATGATCTCTGTGATCATTTTGTTGGCCGGTATTTTGCTCGCAAATTTTGTGAAGCGCGTGGTGAAATCCGCCGTGGCCGCCGCACAATTGGAATCCGCTGATTTTCTTTCGGGCACGGCCAAGTGGGCCATTTTGATTTTTACATTTATGGCCGCGCTCGTGCAATTACAAATTGCCCCTGATCTCATCCGCGTCCTTTTTACAGGCCTCGTGGCTATGCTGGCACTCTCCGGCGGACTGGCATTTGGACTGGGAGGAAAAGAACATGCTTCGCGCGTTCTGGATCGTTTGCGTAAAGACATTTCTTCTGATCGTTAATCTTCATGCCCGAGCTTACGTATCATTACGGAAAGATGCGCGGGTGGGAGGTGATCCCCGGTCTTTTGATTTGGGGAACGTTTGGTCTTGCAATCATCCTTTCTTTTCTTGCTCCTCTTTGGGCCATTGTACTGATTATTTTGTTTGACGTGCTGTGGCTCTACCGAGTCATCTATTATGTGATTCATATTTTGGCGGCTTGGGTGGAAGTCCGACGTACTTCACAGATTGATTGGGGCGCGCGCCTTTCTTCTCTACCAAGAGCCGCTTCCATTCGTCATCTTATTTTTCTTCCTACCTATAAAGAAGGAGTGGAGATTTTACGCGCCACGCTTCGATCACTTGCCCAAAATCAGTATCCATCCATCCATTGTTTTATTGTGCTTGCGGGGGAAGAACGTGATCGTGCCCATTTCGAAGAAAATGTCCGCACATTGGAGCGGGAATTTGACGGAGTATTTGGCGCTATCTTTTCCACGATCCACCCTAAAGATCTTCCAGGAGAAATTCCGGGGAAAGGTTCCAATCTACATTGGTCAGGATCACAAATTGCCAAAGAGCTTTCCAAACGTTTCCCCGATCTGCGTGATGAAGATGTGATTGTGACAGCATTTGATGTGGACACGATCGCTCATAAACAATATTTTTCCTATCTTACGTATTTGTACTGTACCGTACCAAACCCCACACATTCTTCTTATCAACCGATTACCTTGCTCGCCAACAATATCTGGCATGCGCCCGCGCCTGTGCGCATTGCCGCATTTGGCACCACATTTTGGCTTATGAGTGAGCTTGTGCGCCCCGAACGGTTATGGACATTTTCTTCTCATTCCATGCCTTGGACCATGCTTAAAGATGTGGGATTTTGGCAAAAAGATATTGTGAGCGAAGACTCTCGTATTTTCATGCAAGCTTTCGTGCATTATCATGGAGATTATCGAGTGACACCTTTATTTTTACCCGTGTCCATGGATACGGTTGTCGGGGATAATTATTGGCAGGCGCTTAAAGCCCTCTATATACAGCAACGTCGTTGGGCTTGGGGAGTGGAGCATCTTCCTTTTATCGTGGAAGCGTTTCAAAAAGATCACACCATTCCTTTGCGCAAACGCCTCAAATATCTTTTTAATCATCTGGAAGGGATGTACACCTGGGCCACGGCTCCCCTTTTGATTTTTTTATTGGGGTGGTTACCGCTTCAGACCGCAGAAGGGCAAACCGCTGCCTTAGTGCAAGCCGCGCCGTACACCCTTGAGATGCTTATGCAAGGAGCCATGGTGGGTCTTTTTGTTTCAGCTTTGCTTTCCCTTGTCCTTCTTCCGAGACGGCCGCAACAAACACATTGGACACAGTGGCCGTTCATGTTATTGCAATGGGCATTACTCCCCGTGACTTTTATTATTTTCGGTGCTTTTCCCGCGATCGATGCACAGACAAGGTTTATGTTTGGAAAATATCTCGGGTTTCAAGTGACACGAAAAAAACGTTGATATGTCCCACACCCCTTCGATTTCTCTTCATGTTGTGACATGGAATGGCATGGATGTCTTTCCGGAATTGTGCAAGTCCTTACGCACACAAACCGTACAAGATTTCCGTTTGTTCATTATTGATAACGGTTCCAGTGATGGGATAGAGGATTTTGTGCGCGCACAAATGCCTCAGGCGGTTTTTTTACGCAATCCAAAGAATCTCGGTTTTGCAGCGGCCCACAATCAAGGCATCCGTTATGCGATTGAACATTGGCAAGAAAAAGATTTGTCCTCTTGTTTTATTCTTATCGTGAATCAAGACACTATTTTTTCTCCCACATTTGTGGAAGAACTTTTGCGTGACACACAGACGCATCCAACCGTGGGAATGTGGGGAGGAACACTTTTACGGGCTTTTCGTGAACCCGCAGGAGAAGAAGGATGGAAAGAAACCATCCTCTCCGATGTGATAGATTCAACCGGTCTTTGCGCTTCCCGTGGATGTTTTTTTTGGGATCGAGGAGCCGGGGAGATCAATCAAGGACAATACCGCGACTCACAAGATGTATTTGGCATCTCCGGAGCCATTGCCATGTATCGTGCGCAAGCGCTTGCGGACATCCGATATGCGCAAGAATTTTTTGATGCGGATTTTTTTTCATACAAAGAAGACATCGATCTGTCCTGGCGTCTCCAGCGGATGGGGTGGGGCGCTCGATTTGTTCCAGGAGCCGTGGCTTATCATCATCGTGGTATGTACAGCAAAGAGAAACTTTTGTGGTGGAAGCGATGGCAACAGCGTCGAGGACAATCTCGCATTCGTCGCTATTGGTCTTTACGTAATCACGGTTTTCTTTTAGTAAAAAATTTGGGGTGGTTGGAATTTTTTGCGATGAGTCCTTGGGTGATCGCACGAGAGTTTACTCGATTTTTTTATGTGCTTTTGTTTGAACCGCGCTACATGAAAGCGTTTATTGATCCATGGATTATTTTTCCGCGCCTGTGGCGCAAACGTCGTCTGATCCAACGGTCACGTCGGGTTCCTCGTCGCGCTTTGCTCAAATGGTTTTGCTAAATGCCCTATGTCTCCCGAACTGTCTCTTCTTATTGTGCACTACAATACGCCAGGACTTTTGAGACAAACCCTCAAAGGGATTTTTCGTGCAGCCCCGAAGATTTCGTATGAAGTGATCGTTGTTGATAACAATCCGCAGAGGCGTGTCGCCCCGTGGGTGGCAAAAGAATTCCCCGCGGTCCGTCTTCTTGTGCAGGAAAAAAATATCGGATTTGGTAATGGAATGAATCAAGCGATGGCACAAGCAACAGGAGATCACTTTCTTATTTTTAATCCGGACGCCATGGTACTTCCCGGATCATTGGAAACTTTGGTGCAGTACCTCAAAGAGCATCCTGACGTGGGGATTGTCGCTCCGCAATTGCGACACCCCGACGGAAGTATTCAGATGAGTTGTTTTCGTTTTGCCACTCCGCAGGTGATTTTTTATCGTCGACTTCCTCTGCTGCGTTCCTTGCCTTGGGCTCGGCGTGAGGTTCGTGCCTATTTGATGGAGGAGTGGAATCACACAGAGACGCGTGATGTGGATTATGTGCTTGGAGCCAGTATGTGTCTTAGACGGTCGTTCATGAAAACCTTGGGTGGTTTTGATCCGGCTTTTTTTATGTACTTTGAGGAGCAAGATTTGTGTCGCCGTTGTTGGCAAGCGGGAAAACGTGTGGTGTATCACCCTGCCGCACAGATGATTCATTATTATCGTCGAGAAACGGCCGAAGGAAATTTTTTGAAGCAGCTGTTTCATCCACTAACCTCCATCCAACTCCAAAGTGCGCTATACTATTATCGGAAACATGGGAGGAAGCCTCCCACACCCGTTTCCTAAGTGTGACGCATTCCTACAATTTTTTAGAAAAAATAGAACCGTCTTTTGTCAGACGTCGTCAACGACACGATAAGCGCAAGCGAATGATCGTGGTTGTTTGTGCAAGTTTTTTTCTCGTCGTCCTTTGTGCTTGCGTAGGATTTGCCGGATGGGCATTTGCGACAACGCAGAGCATCATGCAAGAAGCGAAGCACGCAAAAGAAGCCGTGGCTGTTTGGGATTTTGTTGCCGCGTCCGACGCGTTGGACGCCATACAAAAGACAACGGTTCGTGCCGAACATGCGGTAGATTTTTTTGGATTTTTGGCTCCCTTCCCTTGGATAGGAGATCAAGTGACCGGTCTTGCACATACCTTGGAGGCCGGAGGATATTTGCTTGAAGCTCTTCAAAATCTTTGTGGGGTGGGGGAAGATATGGTGCGACTTTCCGGACTGTCAGCTGATCTTAGTACCACACAGGTTGAAGGCACATTTGCCGAAGTGCCAAGAGAGACCAAACGAGCTGTGCTTATGCGTTTGAGTGAGGCGTCTTCTGATTTTGCTCAGGCATCGGCTCAACTCTCCATTGTGCGCGAGGAAATGCAACAGTGGGGAAGCGCTCTCTGGCTTGTTTCCTCTCTTTCCACGTTTCTTACTCTCCTCGATCAATTGGACGAGGCGTCCCAATCCCTTCACAACCTTCAAACATTTGCGACGATTCTTCCCGAATTTGGAGGGCTTGAAGAACAAAAAACATTTCTTCTTTTGTTTTTGAATAATACCGAGTTGCGTCCGGGAGGAGGATTTATCGGCACTTATGGTCTTGCGCGTGTGCAGGATGGAGATTTTGTCTCGGTGCAAACAAAAGATGTGTATGCCCTTGATCAACTTGCGGTTTCATCCCTAGCCGCTCCCATACCTTTGCAAACTTACAATGCCACTCCTTTTTGGTACATGCGCGACGCCAACTGGTCGCCCGATTTTGCCGTAAGTGCCTTGCACATTATTGAACGTTTTATTGCCGAGGGACAATCATTGTCCGAGGAGCAAAAAATGTCCGTGCCAACCGCGATGAGTGTGCATGGAGTCATTGGGTTGACCACTACTTTTGTCTCAGACATTTTAGTTTTGACCGGTCCTCTCACTGTTTCGGGTCAGACATTTACGGCCGAAAATTTTGCGGACGCCATGGAATATCAAGTCGAGGTGGGATATACAGGACAGGGGATCCCTTCCTCTCAACGCAAAGAGATTTTGGCTGATGTAGTTGAGTCGCTTTTGTACCGATTGTACGAACTTCCCGCCAGTGATTGGCCCGCGCTCCTTGATATTGTTTCCGCAAATTTTTCGCAAAAACAATTGGCTTTTTACAGTGCTGATCAAGAAGTGGAAGAAGCCCTGCTTCAAGCCGGATGGGCCGGGCGTGTTCTTTCCTCTTCCGTTGATACTCAAATGGTGGTTGACGCCAATTTGGCCAGTCTTAAGTCTGATCCTGCCGTTGATCGTGATATGACTTACGAAGTGTTTCAAAATACCAAAGGGGATTGGATTGGTCGTACGACCATTATCTATGCTCACCGGGGTTCTTTTGATTGGAAGACGACGCGTTACCGTACTTATACACGACTGTATGTTCCGTTTGGAACGAAGCTTATTGATACCAAGGGGTCTCTTGTCAATGATCGTTTGCTTAATCCTTCTCAATCGGAAGGAGTGGTTGATGTGGGAACCGATCTTGGGCTTACCTACTTTGGTGCGTTTACTTCGGTGGAACCCGGAGAAACTCAAACCTTAGTTTTTGAATATTTGTTATCTGATGGGGTTGTCGAAGCGATCGAAAACGGTTCTTATACACTGACGTTTTTCAAACAAATGGGTGCAAGCGATCACAACCTTCACCTTGCATTGGATTTTGGAAACACGATTTTTTATGCCACACCCTCCGAAGAGCGTTTAGAGTGGGGCAATGAGACCTATCTATTGAACACAATTCTTGATCAAGACAAAATTTTTGAAGTGCTTTTCGATTAGGAGACAGACAGGTAAGATACGAGACGTAAAGGAGGTTCACCTATAGTCATCGCATCATGAAACAGAATTTATCCATCCGCAACGATGGCGGTCTGCTTGTCCTTCGCACAGAAAAATCCTCAATGTATCTAGGATACATCTGTGGTTTTTCTGTGCTCCAAGACGGCGCATCCCATCCATCCTTGCGGCGTCTAAAGTTCCGTTTCATAATGTGATGACTATATGTTTCTCAAAAAAATCGGCATTGATCTTGGAACGACCACCGTGCTTGTCTATGTCCCAAAGCGCGGCATCATTATCCACGAACCAAGTGTTGTGGCTGTTTCGCGATTGGATAAAAAAGTGTTGGCCGTGGGAAAAGAAGCAAAAGATATGTTAGGTCGTACACCCGACACTATTGTGGCGCGGCGGCCGCTGAAAGATGGAGTGATTGCGGATTATCGCACAACCGAAGCCATGCTTCGATACTTTATCAACAAAGCGCTCGGCAATTTTCGCCTCTTGCGTCCCGAGGTGATGGTTGCCGTACCCGGTGGCATTACCTCAACTGAACGTCGTGCAGTTATCGATGCCACCATGGCCGCCGGAGCCAAGGCTGCCTATGTGATCAAAGAACCGATTGTGGCGGCAATCGGTGCCAACATTCCCATCGGTTCTCCTTCGGGCCACATGATTATTGATATTGGCGGAGGGACATCCGAGATGGCCGTGATTTCTTTGGGAGGAATCGTTGCTTCCGAATCGGTGCGCATCGGTGGAGTAAAATTTGATCAAGCGATCATGGAGTATATTCGTCGTAAATACGGGCTTGCGATTGGAGAGCGCACAGCCGAGGATATTAAAATCAATATTGGCGCGGCCATGTATTTGCCGGATAAATTATTCACCGAAGTGAAGGGGCGCGATATGATTTCCGGTCTTCCTAAAATCATTCAAGTGACTTCCGATGATGTGACCGACGCCATTCAAAATGAATTGGAAGGGATTGTCACGACCGTGAAAGAGGTGCTTCACAAAACACCTCCCGAGCTTTCCGCCGATGTCATGGACAAAGGTATCATGCTTTCCGGAGGTTCTGCCATGTTGCGCAGTTTGGATATTTTGATTGCCGAGGCAACTGGTGTACCGACTTTTGTTGCCGAGGATCCGCAGCAATGCGTAGTCAAAGGTACAGGGATCGCACTCGAAAATTTGGAAGCGTATAAGCGCAGTATTTTTACCACAACCTAATCATCTATGGAGGAAAATGATTTTTTACATCCCGATCATGTGATGGATGAAAGCATGCGTATCTATGGATTAGATGCCTCCTCGGCCAATAAAGAAAAAAAGACCGGAGTGGAATGGTATGCTTTTCATCTTATTGAAGAAATGAAACAACACACGCTGACAAAAGAAGAGCGTGTGGTTTTGTTTAGTCCCACGCCGCTTCTAGGAGTGTTGGCGCATCTTCCTCCACAATGGGAGTCTCGTGTGCTTTCTTGGCGCCTTCCACGAGGGTGGATGCAGGGGAGAGTCAGTTGGGAAATGTGGCGACGACCGGTGCATGTGCTTTTTGTTCCTTCTCAAGGATTGCCGATTATTTTTCCGCGAGACGTCAAAAAACAACAAGCCACAATAACGACGATTCATGATCTGGGTTTTCTCCGTCGGCCGGATGTCTATCCACCCTCTCTTCGTCGTCGCCTCCATCATGTCACCGGGCGTGCGGCACTGCGTGCCTCTCACATTCTCACCCCTTCCATTTTTACCAAACAAGAAGTGATGGATGTCTATCATGTGGCGCCCGAAAAAATCACGGTCACCCCATTGGCTCCAAATCATACGCTCTACACTCTGCGATCCACAGAAGAAAAAAATGCTGTGGTGCAAACGTATCGTCTTTCCCCGCATTATTTTTTCTCGGTTGGCCGTCTGGAAGCCAAAAAAAATATCCTCACTCTTTTGCGCGCGTTTGAACAATACAAAGAACGGCGCGGACATGGAGATCCGTTTGAATTGGTTTTAGCCGGATTCCCCGGCTATAAGCATGAAGAGATCGACGCGTTTTACAAACTCTCTCCTTTCAAATCTTCCATACGATTTTTGGGTTATGTGCCCGAGGAAGAAATCCCAATACTCATAAGTCAAGCCACGGCTTATCTCACACCGTCTTGGTATGAAGGATTTGGGATTCCCAATCTCGAAGCGGCCGCTTGTGGCACTCCGGTGATCGTCTCGGATATTCCCGTATATCATGAAGTCATGGGTGAGGCGGGAATTTTTGTTCCTCCTGCTCATATTGAAGCGTGGGCAAAAGCTCTGACAAAAATAGTGGACGATCCTGCACTGCGCGTTTCATTGCAACAAAAAGGATTGGCTCGTGCCAAAGAATTTTCTTTTGCGCGCACAGCCAAGCAAACCTGGGAAGTTTTGCGCACAAGTGTCCGCGTATAAAATATGGAGCGTCTTCACTCTTCTCTTTTACGTCTGGGGTTTTCACAAAAAGAATCGGCCATGTACTTGGCAGCCCTTGAGCTTGGCAGTGCTCCGGTTCAAACCTTGGCAAAACGTGCGGGCGTCAATCGCGCCACGGCCTACGGGCTCATTGATTCTCTGATCGAGCGAGGACTTGTCAGTAAGGTGGCGAAAGGAAGAAAGGGGGAGTTTGCGGCCGAGCACCCCGAACGATTATGTGCGCTTTTGCGTTTGCAACAACAAACCTTGAATGAACAAGAACACATGATGCGTGAGTTGCTTCCGATTTTCAGTGCGCTTCATAATCAATCAGGACAAAAACCAAAGATTCGTTTTTTGGAAGGAGAAGAAGGGATGCTGACCACGCGGGAAATTTTTTTGCGACTTACAGGGCCGTTTGTCCAAATTGTTCCCCTGCATGAAACCGAGACGCATCCCATTTTGAGTAAAGCGCGCACCGAGCATTTGTGCGCCCTGCACGCCCTTCATATTCCTCATCGTGCCATTCTCCTCATGGATAAGCCCGATCTTTCCAAGATTCCCACAGTTTCTCATGGAGAGGTTCGTGTGCTTCCCAAGGAGGCGCTGCCGATCAAGGCGGAAATTACGGTGCGCGCCAATCATGTGTTTTTGTACACGTTTTCGTTTCATCCCATCTCGGTCGTCATTGAAAATAATGAAATTGCCGATGCCATCCATTCTCTGTTTGATCTTGCCTGGCGCGGCACCGAGGGTGCTATGGGAAGAACTATGGGAAAAGACGATGCGCTTGTCATGTGATAGGTCTTATAGGACTCATTTTCAAATTATTTTTTCCCCGCCCTTCGAGCACGCCAGAGCCACCTTGGCATAAGCGAGCCGACAACAAGCTTAGCTTGTTGTGGCGAGGATGGTTCGAGCGAAGCCTCCAAGGCTGACCATTTGTTTTTTCTGTCAGCCGCAGGAGGCGAGCGACGTTCCGCAGCCAAGGCGAGCAGTGCCAAAGGTGGCCTGGCGAGCGCAGGCGGGCGGCCTGTTTCTTTTCTTCCACTTTTCTTTGCAGGCCAAAGAAAAGCGGAGAGGGGGCAAGGGGGTGGAATCCCATTAAACACAAAACCACGTCCCTTGATTCCGCCTTAGAGAGCGACCATTTGGTCACTTCCAAGACAGAATCAAAGGACGTGGATTTTATTCTCCTTACTGTGGGGATGAAGGGGAGGAGAATAACCCTTCCGAAGTCCCGCCGATGGCGGGACGAAGGAGGGTACCTGTGAGAAGTTCATCACACCGTGGTGAACTTTCCACAGGGTCCCTCCGATTCTTGCGTGGCAAGGGGAGGGACAAGTTAGCGACGCGCCGCTCGGATCAGCCAGATGCTACCGACGATCGTATACCCGACGAGGGTGAAAGGGAGCGCTAGGCCCCACTTCAGCCACCAACGGATCAGGGTCGGCCAGTAGTTTTTCTTGGCCAATGAGCAGCAAAATCCGATTACCACACACACGGCCAGTTCGTATCCGGCCGTGGTGGCGCACATTTGTACAAACGTGACCGGTCCCGGATTTGCCAGGAACCGGTTCACGTCCTGCGCCCAAGTGGCGTAGAGGGAAAGAAGCGGATACATGGTGTCTCCTGGGAATGGGTTTTGGGAGGGAAGGAACGTTTCCCACAAAAGTGAAAACTTCACTTCTTTGGGAAACGCGCGAGATTTTTTACTCGCGCTCGGAAAAATCGCGTTCGTGCGCCGTCTTGAGGCGCTCGAGGTAATCAACGAGCGGCTTTTCGATCCGCTCGAGTTCGGCCGCCAATTCGGCTTCATCCTTGATATCCATCCTTGCCATCTTGATCTTGGCCTTTTGCGAAAGGGCCATCATCTTGATCAACATGAAGTGCAGAGCTTGCCACTCCATATTACTCATTCCTCCGGCAACAAGCAGGGTTTCCATACTCTCGGTAAAGAGAGCAGGCATCATGCGTTGCGCTTGGGAGAAGATCACAAACTGGGCTTCCATGCCCGTTTGACGATGATCTACCTCAAAGAGGAATCTGCCGAGCCACTGCCCCATAAGGCTATCGCCTCGGGGCTTTGCCTCCCTGTGCACATCGCGAGGGGGGCGGCGATCTTGGGTCTGCGGCTTTTGTGCCGCGCCTGCGGGACGATCATGTCCCGACGAGGTGGCGCTAAGCGCCTTGATACCATCGAGGTTCACACGGGGGATTGTCATTCCCGTGTCCTCCTTGTTGAGCGGGGTGGTTATGTTCCCCTCCGTGGGGGCGAACGATTGTTCGTCCATACGGAGGGGTGGGCGAGATGGGGTTGAACCATTCTCACCCTACGTACGTGGGGGGCCGACGATCAGGCCGACTGGCGTCGGGGCCGTTCCTGGCCCTGGTCGCGGGTTTCCATCTCGGCGCGGTCGAGCTCGCGCATCTTCTTCATTCCTTCGTTGAATTTGGGCAAGGCCTTCTGCAGGTCACCCTTTCCATCGAGGTTGTCGAGGGCCTGCAGCCGGACTTCCTCATTCTTGGTACGGATTGCGAGCCGGAGCTTGATCTCGGCCATGACCCTGGCGAACCAGAGGACATTGACCATGTACCGATACATCACCTGCAAGTCGCGCCGGTCCGCATTGCGGGACACGAGCTGCTGCGCGGTTGTCTCCGTGATCTTGCGGCCCCAGGCTTCGATCCACTGAGCCAGGGCCTGGCGGACGCGGGGGCTCATGCCTCGCTCCTCAACATCGACCGAGTTGACGTAGACGCCATTCTCTCGGTACTCGGCGACTGCGGTCATGTCGACCCGGAAGTTGCACATCTGCCGGTCGGCCTGGTCGATCGCGGCTCGGCGGAGCATCTCGAGCTCCTCGGTCTGGGCCTTGAAGTACTCGATCGAGAGGGTGTCGAAGACGAGGGTCGTCACGCGGTGGATCTCGGTGTGCCACATGGACAACACTTCATCCTTGACCATGTCTTCGCCGAAGATCTTCACGATCGGGTCGATACACCAGTCGAGGATGTCGCTGATCCAGGTCCACAGGGCAGCACGATCTTCCCGCCGGTAGCAGGGGGTCTCGCCCACCACGCGCTCCTTGGAGGGGCGGGAGGGGGGACGGGCCTGGCCGGAGAGCTGGGGGCGGCCGGTGGAGGGGGAAGAGTTTGCGAGGGCAGCGATGCCGCCCAGGTTCACGGTGGGGGTGGAGGTCATGGGGTACTCCTTGGGGTTGGAAGGGCGGGCGAGGGAACCTCGTCCGTTTTGGGAAAAGAGCATGGGCATGTGCCCACAAGACCGGAGAAGAACTGGACATATTGATTCCGAAGAATGTGTGTCCTTGGCAGTCGGGCGTATGAGCAGAGTAAGCCGAGGCTTAGTCGGTTCATTTGACTGCCATCCTTTTGTCCTTGGATGACCGGCAAGGCCGATTGTCTTTGGATAAAAGGGTTCATCGTCTCCTCCGTGCTGGTGGGAGCAAATCCCTTCCGTGGGGGCGAACGATTGTTCGTCCATACGGAGGGGCGGGCGACGTTGACAAAAGTCATTGTCGCCCTCGTGCGTTGCAGGCTTGTCCCCCGAAGCTTTAGCGAAGGGGGATGGCCAGCCTGCGGGGGGGGGGTCTAGCCGGTCGCACGCTCGGCGGCGGCCGGGGCCTCGTGGTCGGACTGGCGGCGGTCCTTGCGGGTCTGCCAGTCGGCGCGGTGCGCCTCCTTCATCTCGTCTCGGAACATCGCGAGGGGCTTCCTGGCCTCGGCCTCGGCGGTGACCGCCTCGGACCTGCTCATCTTGCTGTTGTCGATCACGGCCAGGCGGAGGGCCTGGTAGTGCTCCAGCACGTCGCGGATCAGGGTGAACAAGAAGTGGATCTGGTCATGGTCCTTGCGTGCGACCAAGATATCTTCTGTGATTCCGTCCACGGGGAAGATCTGCCTGTGCCACTTTGCGATGGCAGCTCGGGCGGTGCGGCTGTAGCGGGGATTGTCAAAGACGCGGGGGGCGGTGTTCTGGGTCGTCATGGCTTCTTCTCCTGGGGGGTTGGTGACGCGATTGGCGGGCTTTGATCCGCCGTTGTTGGAAGGAACACGCTAGGGAACGTCAATCTCGAACCGGTTTTGACCAAAGATCTGGACCTGCCCGAGGAGCTGGGCATTTTTGTGCACAACTCTTTAGGCGCGTCGGGGGGGTAAATTTCTAATTTCAAATTCCTAATTTCTAATGAAGGAAGGGGGGTCTTAATTTCTAATTTCTCCCGCCTATGGCGGGATCCGGCTTTGCCGGACAATTCCTAATTTCCAATGGCCGTAAGGCTCAATCATTAGAAATTGGAAATTAGGAATTAGAAATTTTTTCCCCTCCGTGGGGGCGAACGATCGTTCGTCCATACGGAGGGGCGGGCGACGTTGACCAAAGTCATTGTCGCCCTCGTACGTGGGGGATGCGGGGGGCTAGGCCGTGCGGCGCCAGGCCTTGGCCGGGGGGGCCGAGGACCAGGTGCGGGGGGGACGGGACATGTCGCGATCGCGGGTGGGGTTCTCGCGGTTGAGCTTGCGCTCCTCCGCTGCCTCTGCTCTGCGGCCGCGACCGGCACACCAGATCTCGAGGTTCTTGTTGACATTTCCACGGCCGAGCGTGTACGCCCGACCTTGGATGCCACCCTTCTTGGCCATGCACTCCTGGTGGAAGAACAGGTCACCGTACACCTGTTCGACCGTCATCTTGGGGTCGAGGGACAGGCTACGGCGCCGTTCGATCTCACCGAAGTGGGGGACCATCACGTCTCCGCTGATCTCCTTCCCGCACACCTTGCAGCGGCGGGTGACCTTGGGGGCCTGTGCGGCGGGGGCGGGGCGGCTGGCGATCTCGGCCTGGCGCTTGGCCTCGGCCTGGGCGCGGGCCTCCAGGATCGGGGCGATCTTGAGCTCGAGCTCGTTGAGCTCGTACTCGTAGCGGGCGATCCCCGAGCAGATCGCGATCAACTCTCCGATCTCCTTCCCGGGGGCAAACAGGGCGGTGCGCAGCTCGGTGATCTTGCCGCGGAGGAACGGGATCCTCTTCTCGGCCTGCTTGGCCTCCTCGACGGCCTGGGCCTTGGCTTCGATCTTCTCGGTCTGCACCTTCTCTGCCTCGATCTCGACCACGAGGGTCTTGATCTGGGCATTGAGGGCGTCGGCGAGGGAGAAGTTCTTGGACATGACCGCGGCCGTGAAGGCGGCGCGGAGGCTCTCGAGCTTCTCGGTGCGGGTGGGCTCGGCGGGGGCGGGGGCGGACTCGACGACCGGGGTGGGGACGGGGCGGGCGGCGTCGCGGCGGGCGAGCTTGGCCAGGTGGGCCTTGGCCTTGGCGCGGCCATTGCGGTCGCGCTCCTCGGCGGTAGCCTGTCGGGCCATCTGCTCGCAGCGGAGGGCATCGCGGCCGTCCGGGGGGGTACCCTCGAACTTGATCTCCTCGGTGGTGTCATCGCAGTCCGTGTCGGTCTCGGGATCGGGGTCGCCGTCGGGCTCCTCCTCGTTGAAGGAGAAGAAGCTCGAGTCACAGACATCCTCATCCGACAGCTCGTCGACCATCAGGAACATGTCCTGGCTGGCGCGGCGGGCGCGCTGGGCGGTCTCGGTCTCGAAGACCTCGGGCACGATGCCCAGGTTCTCGAGGGCCATCTCGCTCAGGTCCATGCCGTTCTCGTCACCGATGGCCACGGTGGCCGTGTCGACGAACTTGAGCTCGCAAGCAGGGTCGCTCGCGAGGGTCCGGGTGGGGGAGGTGGGGCGGACATAGCGGCGGGTGGCGCGGGGGGCGGTGGTCGCCATGATGTACTCCGGTGTTGTTTGACCGCGCGCGAGCAAATGACCACTTGGGTCTTGCATCGGCGCGATCGGGGGGTTTGTTTCTTGGCTTGAACACGGGACACGGTGTCCCGGAAAATCGGGGGAAATCCGGTAGGGGCGAACGGTCATTTGGGCAAACGGCCGTTTGCCCCTACCGACATTGGATTTCCCTCATTTTTCCGGGACGCGTGCCCATGCATCGCATCCCTTGGAAGGAACATGCAACCGATCGTTGCAGACATCCGGAGGTTTGGATCCATTGACCTGCCCGAAGGCTGGTGTGGACCATGGCTACCACGCGTGTGAAGAAAGTCAGCACAAGGCCGAGTTTCTTCATCTGGTAACCGCCGCTTTCCTTCTCCTATTGGAGTCAAAAAGACGGGACTCTCTCCTCCGAATGACTGAAACGGTCGTTTTTGGGAGTATAAAAAACCGATGATTTTACGAATTTCCTATGGAGATGCGCAAAATCATCGGTTCTTGGCTAAACCGTCGCCTGATTAACCGCGGCGACTGCGGCTCTCTCCCTTTGAAGTTGTATGGAACTCTTTTCTTTTTTATTTTCGAACAAACCACAATATCATGTTTTCGCCTTCTTGTCAAGCCATCTGCATGGTTATTTGGCTAAAGTAAGCGAAAAGATACCGAGCTTTAAAGGGGAGAGTATGGGGAAAGAGGACAAAATACAAAAGAGAGACGAGATACGTGTATGTAAGAGAAAACCCTACTCATAGAATGTATTAAAAGACGATATGTCATCATTCGAAACAGCGGGTAACGTGTTATACTATTCCCATTATGGTCGGTACTTTTGATCGAATCATTGGACACAAACGCGCCTGCGAGGTTTTGCGTCGCATGAAGGAAAATGACCGCCTCTCCCACGCCTTTTTATTCGTCGGCCCCGATCATGTGGGTAAGACAACCATTGCGCGCACCCTCCTTTCCTCCTTTTTTGAAAAAGGAACAGGGACACACGGAACACATCCTGACATGATCGAGATAGTGCGCGAGCAAGACGTGAAAACAGGAAAATACAAAACAGTGATCTCGGTCGAGCAAATTCGAGATTTACGTGAGCAGCTTTCCATGACCGCTCTTTGCGGTGGATGGAAAACGATTTTAATCGAGGAAGCGCATCTTCTTCATGCGGGAGCTGCCAATGCGCTTTTGAAAACTCTTGAGGAGCCTTCGGGAAAAACGCTTTTTATTCTTTGCGCCTCAACCATTGCATCGGTTCCCGCAACCATTGCATCACGTTGTCAGATTTTGCGTTTCCACAGTGTCCCGAAAGAAGAAATTATCGCAGCGCTTCGTAAACGCGGATTGGATCTTGAGGAGGCACAACAACTTGCCATTTTATCCGGCGGCGCTCCTGGGCGTGCGATCAGACTGGTGGAGGACAGCGCCTTTCGCGCGCAAATCGAAACCGCATTTGCTTCGACCATGAGACTCTTTGATGCTGATCTTTCCGATCGTTTGCGTCTTGTTCAAGAACTTCTTCCCAAAGACGAACTCAAGCGACAAGACATGCTCGACCATCTTCTCCACACCTGGGAAACCGTGCTTCGTGATATGCTACTGGTGCAGCTTGGATGTTCCCCGCGTATGGAGGGAACAAAAAATTCCGCTTTTAAAAAAGATCGAGGATATTGGCAGCGCGTTTTGGAAGCTATTGTAGAGATGCGTCAGCAAACGCTTTCCTCACTCAATCCTCTTTTAGCCCTCGAACATATTTTGCTTATTGAATAGTAGGAATTTCCAATTTCTAATTCCTAATTTCCAATGAGTGAGCCTTACGGCCATGTCTGAATAAAATATCCCCTTCCTTCATTAGAAATTAGTAATTGGAAATTAGAAATTAAGACCTCTCCTTCATTAGATATTAGACATTAGAAATTTATTTTTTATGCGTCTCCCTTTTTTTCTTTTTTTAACGAGTGTTGTGTTATTGGGATTCGGTTGCTCCGGCAGTTCTTCTTCACAAACCGATGCGGGTGTTTTTGTTTCCACCAATGGTGGGGAAGATTTTGAACAGTCTACTTTAGTATTAACGTCTCAAGGACTCGGAACCCTTGCCTCCACCGAAGTCTCGATTTTGGAAATGGATCCGGAAGATCATCTTGTGCTTTATGCGGGGACATCAAAACGAGGATTGTTATTGACTGAAGATGGCGGGCAAAGTTGGATGAGGCCGCGAGTGGAAGCGCTGAAAGATGGATATATCCGCGATGTCGAAGTGGATCCGACCGATGTGTGCACCGTGTATGTTGCCAAGGATCAAAGGTTATATAAGACCGTGGATTGCGGACGCAATTTTGACAGCGAGGTGTATGTGGAGACGCGTGCCGAGGTCAGTGTCCATCGCATTGCAGTTGATTGGTACAATGCGCAAATCGTGTGGATAGGGCTGACAAACGGAGATGTGCTAAAGAGTGAAGATGCAGGAGCAACATGGCGTACGGTTACCTCTTCAGACTCGGCCATTACGGATATTTTGGTGAGCAATGCCGATAGTCGCAACATCCTTGTGTCTACAAGCAAAGATGGGTTTTTGAAAACATTCGATAGCGGAGCGACATGGAACGTCATAGAAGAATCTTTGGATGATTATAAAAAAGCCGATCAAGTATTTGGGATGGTGCAAACGCAAAATACAAGCGTGGTCATTGCTTCCACGGCTTATGGTTTACTGCGTTCGTTTGACGGAGGAGAAATATGGGAACCCGTATCTTTGCTTACCGCCTCCGGAGAAGTTTCCATCAGAGCGTTTGGAATCGCGCCTGATGATGCCAATAAATTATATTATGCCGCGGGATCCATATTTTATCGTTCGCAGGATGGCGGAACCACCTGGACCACATCAAAAATTCAGACGACCAAAACACCAAACACTCTTGTTATTGATCCCACAGAAACATCTCGCGTGTATGTGGGCATCATTCAATTAGACGATTAACGATTCATCTTGTATGCATGCATTTCTTGTGTCTCATAAAGAAGATTTTCAAAGCGTTGTGGATCATTTACAAAAAGATTTCAATGCTTTACGCACCGGTCGTGCGTCTCCCGCCCTTGTGGAAGATATCAAAATTCAAGCTTACGGTGCCATCATGGATATCAAAAGCGTAGCGTCGATTATGACGCAAGACGCCAAGACTCTTGTGATTGAACCTTGGGATAAATCCATGACCCAGGCAATTGAAAAAGGGATTCGAGAAGCGAATGTGGGGATCAATCCTGCCGTGGACGGGAGCACAGTGCGTATTAGTCTGCCGCAAATGACCGAAGAAAATCGCCGACATCTTGTGAAGCAAATGAAAGAACGCGAAGAAGAAGCAAAGGTGAGTGCGCGCGGGGTGCGTGAGAATGTGCGCGAACAAGTCATGGCCATGGAAAAAGCAAAGGAGATAGGTGAGGATGAAAAATTTAAAACGCTCGATGAACTCGATAAGATGACAAAAGAATATACGACCAGGATCGAGGATATGGCAACGAAGAAAGAAGAAGAAATCATGACCGTTTGAAAAAGATTTTATGAATGAATCATCTGTGAACATGGAATCCTTGGTGGCTCTCGCCAAAAAGCGCGGGTTTGTATATCCGGGCTCGGCCATTTACGGCGGATTGGCAAACGCTTGGGATTTTGGACCTTTGGGGACTGAACTGAAAAATAATTTGCGCGATTGGTGGTGGGCTCGGTATGTGCATGGGCGCACCGATATGGTGGGACTCGATGCCGCGATTTTGATGAACTCAAAAGTATGGGAAGCCTCCGGACATGTGGCGAATTTTAATGATGCCATGGTGGATTGTAAAACATGTAAAGCGCGTCATCGTGCGGATCATTTGATTGAGGATCAGGTACCGGGGGTGAAGGTGGAAGGATTAGCTCCCACAGAACTTTCCAAAATTATCGTGGAGCAAAAAGTGAAATGTCCTTCGTGCGGATCTTTGGATTTTACTCCAGCGCGCACCTTCAATCTTTTGTTCCAAACATCCATCGGAAAAACCGAAGGAGAAAAAAATACCGTGTACTTGCGCGGAGAAATCGCGCAAGCCATGTTTGTGAACTTTTCGCACGTGCTCGAAACGACGCGTCGTCGGTTACCGTTTGGTATTGCGTCGGTCGGAAAAGCGTTTCGCAACGAAATCACACCTGGTAATTTTATTTTCCGCACGCTTGAGTTTGATCTTATGGAGTTTGAATATTTTATTCGTGAGAGCGAGTGGAGCGAAACATTTGATCGTTGGCTTACGGATATGGAAAAGTGGCTTCAGGAGATGGGATTTGATGGAGAACATTTGCGTGTGAGAGAACATACAAAAGACGAACTTTCTTTTTACAGCAAGCGTACAGCCGATATTGAGTATCACACCCCGTTTGGATGGAAAGAGTTATTCGGTCTTGCCTATCGCACGGATTTTGATTTAACAAGTCATAGCAAGGCAAGCGGAGAAGAGATGTGTTATACCGATCCGGAGACGGGGGAGAAGTTTATCCCGCACGTGATCGAGCCTACGTTTGGATTGTCGCGGTTAACGCTGATGGCGATGTTAAACGCGTATCATGAGGAAGAAACCGAAACCGCCAAAGGAGAAAAAGAAACACGTGTGGTCATGCGGTTTCATCCTCGACTTGCGCCTTACAAAATAGCCGTGCTTCCTTTGTCCAAAAAAGAGGCATTGATGGGAAAAGCGCATGAGTTACAATCTCAACTGACCAAACGGTGGTATACGGATTATGATGAAACGCAATCCATCGGGAAGCGCTACCGCAGACAAGATGAAGTGGGAACACCTTATTGCGTGACGGTTGATTTTGACACGCAGGCAGATCAAGCCGTGACTGTGCGCGATCGCGATACTATGAAACAAGAACGCATAGCGATCACCGATCTCGAAGCGTATTTCGCACAAAAGTTCACCTGGTAATATGGCGAAACATTTAACGTTACAAAATGGGGTGCGCGTCTGTTTCGTTCCTTTTGCCGGAACTAAAGCTGTGACGGTTTTGGTTTTTTGCAAAGTAGGTTCGCGCTATGAACCCGTGTCGCTTCAGGGCGCCTCTCACTTTATTGAGCATCTCATGTTTAAGGGGACTAAACGACGTCCCAGTACGCTAGCGATCAGTCGCACGCTCGATTCTGTGGGCGCACAATTTAACGCATTTACCGGAAAGGATGCGACAGGGTATTACGTCAAAGCCGATCATGAACATACTCATTTGGCGATCGATCTTTTGCACGACATGTTGTTTCACTCCACCTATGATCCCAAAGAATTGAATCGTGAGCGTGGAGTCATCATTGAGGAGATCAACATGTATGAGGACAACCCAATGGCGTATGTGGAAAATCTTTTGGAGCAGGGGTTATTCAAGGGAAATACTTTGGCTTTGGATATCGCCGGCACACATACAAGCATGAAAGCCATGAAACGTTCTCATATTTTGGCGTATCGCGATCTGTATTATCAACCTTCGCAATTGGTGATTTGTCTTTCCGGTCACATTGATGCGCACGCTTTGGATTGGCTCTCGGAAACATTCGGACGCGTGAAAGCGACAGAAAAAATACCCGAAGGTTTCCTTCCCTTTGCCGGATGGAAAGATCAACAAGAGCCAAGGATTATCGTAAAAGAAAAAGAGACGGAACAAGTCCAATTAGCCTTGGGGTTTCCCGCGTATTCCTTGCATGATAAAAAATTACGCGCCGCAAAATTATTGGCGATCATAGCGGGGGGCACGATGAGCTCGCGACTGTTTATCGCCGTGCGCGAGCGCAGAGGGTTGGCTTATTTTGTCCGCTCTTGGCTTGAAAGTTATGAAGACACCGGGTATCTCACCATTCGCGCGGGGCTTGATAAATCGCGATTGCCTTTGGCGCTCAAAACCATTTTTGATGAATGTCGTGCGATGAAACGAAAGGGAAATATTCGCACTTCCGAACTCAAGGATGCCAAAGAATATGTGCGCGGGAAAATGCGTTTAGCCATGGAAGATTCTTTTGCAAGAGCAGAGTGGTATGGGCAGTCTCTGCTCTACCGTGAACAAACCAAAACAGTGGAAGAATATTTGAAAGAGATCATGAACGTGCGTATGAAAGATGTGGAGCAAGTGGCGCAAGAGATGTTTCAGATTCATCATATGACCGTGGCGGCGATCGGTCCTTTTGTCAATCAAGAAGCGTTTATGAAAGCCGCGGATTTTTCCGCACGGATAAAATTCTAAGGCTCATGTGATATGAAAACCATTATTGGGAATTGGAAAATGTACGTGGGAGTGCGAGAGAGCGTTGCTCTTGCCCGCGGCATGCTTTATGCTTTACGCGGTAAAAAAATTGTGCCGCATGTTGTGATCTGTCCCTCGTTTGTCGCTTTGTCTGATGTACGGAAAATCATTACCCGCAGTCATGTCGCGCTTGGAGCGCAAGATATGTTTTGGGAAGAGACAGGGGCCTATACGGGAGAAATTTCTTCGCGCATGTTATCCGAACTCGCTGTGTCTTATGTCCTCATTGGGCATTCCGAGCGTCGACACTCTCTTGGCGAGACCGATGAGATGATTGGAAAAAAAGTGCAACAAGTGTTTCGCAGCGGAATGACACCTGTGCTCTGTGTAGGGGAGACCGCAGAAGAGCGAGCACAAGGAAAGACACAAGAAATCGTGGAACAACAATTACATCAGGATTTTGCGGGAGTAGAATATCCTCCTGCTTCTGAACTTTTTATTGCCTACGAACCTCGATGGGCCATTGGAACCGGCATGGCCGCTACTCCTCAAGATGCGGTCGTGATGCATCAATCCATCCGTGGATGGGTGAAAGAAATTTTTCCTTCCATACGCGACGAGCAGATTCACGTGCTCTATGGAGGAAGTGTGGATGGGGCCAATGCGTACGCGTTTTTACGCGAAAAAGAAATTGACGGAGTATTGGTGGGAGGGGCGAGCGTCAAATTAACTCTTATGCAAGAAGTGCTTTCCGCGGCGATTGAAGCTATGGAAGGGGAAGCACATCAATCGTCTTAATATGTTTTGGTGGATGACGGGAATCATTTTTTCTTTTGCAGGTGCGGGGATCCTTGGATGGATTTTATTTGGGAAAATCAACACACTTCGGGTGATGGATGTAGACACTATTCCAGAGGAAAAAGAACGACAAACAAAAGAGCGTTTGTTGTGGCAACGTTTTTCCCGATTGCAATCCGGGAAGGTGAGCGGAGTAGTTCGTGTAGCGCATCGTGTGGGAAAAGACATCAGTCGCACAGGGCGTCGTTTGGTGCAACGACTTTATAGTTTGGAACAGTATTATCAAAAATTGCGCAAAGAGGCCGAAGGGGGAGAAGAAGGAATGAGCGAGGAAGTGGTGAAGAGGTTAATGGAAGAAGCGGATGGGCTTGTGCGGCAAGAAGAATATATTCCCGCGGAGAAAAAATATATTGAGATCATCAGCCACCATCCAAAACAAATTAAAGCGTATGAAGGATTGGGACATTTGTATCTGCGCACTAAACAGCTTTCGCAAGCACGCGAGACGTTTCAATTCGCCGAGCGTTTGAATGAAAAGGATGCCAGTGTGCAAATGAGCTTGGCTGAGCTTGAACTTATGGAAGAACGGCCACAGGTGTCGCTTGCCCATGTGCGGCGCGCTGTGGATATTCGTCCGCGCAATCCGCGGTATCTGGATGCCTACATTGAAGCGGCTTTTTTGGTGAAATCTTTGGAAGATATGAAAAAGGGGATCGCACGACTCAAAGAAGCAAATCCGGACAATCAAAAAATAGGAGAATGGGAGGCAAAAGCAAAAGTTTTAGAAGGGTCAAAAGAAGAGGAATGAAGAAACGTTGACGCATCCCTTAGGCTTCGACTAGAATGGGGGCATCTTTATGTCTGCCGTTGTAGCTCAGTTGGTAGAGCACATCCATGGTAAGGATGAGGTCACCGGTTCGATCCCGGTCAACGGCTCCACAAAAAAACACCAGGCTAACTGGTGTCTTTTTGTGAGTGAAATGATTTTCCTCATAGCAAGCTGTGTGGAGGTTCATTCAATCACGAGGAGGAGACATGGACGCCAACAAAAATCCTTGGATTCTTTCACATCTCGGCTATGGCCAACCTGTGCCGGATTTCGGGAACATCGACGACGTTCAGGTCAGGGTTAGCGCTGACCTGTGGTGCAATCTCGATTACAAGGAAGGTGTGGAGTTCTACATTCGCGTCGACTGCGAGAACGATGGCGTATGCCGCGTGACGTTGATCGTTACTGGCAACGAAAACGGAGAGGTCTGGGAAGACACTCACGAGTTTGAGGATTGCTTTGACCTCAAGCTATTCCTCCCCAAGGAACCCGTCATCCTCGCTGGCATAACCGGAACGAACTGGGGCTTCAAGGAGCTCGGTCGCGCACTGGTGTACAGCTGCATTGGCTACGCCAGCAAGTACTTCGTCGTCGATCCCAAGCGGAGGTAACGTCTCACACGCCCGTACGAACAAGACACGTTCTTGTTCACGTGGGCGTGTCTTCATTTTAGAAAGAAATTTGAAAATTTTTTGAAACAATTGGGCGTCAGTCCCCCGTAGCTTTAGTGAAGCAGGAATAGCCCGAACCGTATACTCGGTGTTATAGGTTGTAGTAAAAAACGACGACCACCCTTTTAGGCGGTCGTGGGTTTTCGCTGTTTCGCACCAGGCACTGTTGTGTGATGCAATTTGGCTGGTTCACTTGTATTTAATTTTGAATATAAAAACCAAACCAGCTAACAAAAATGTTGCAGTGTTGGCGATAATTACAGGTAAATCTTTAATAAGAATACCGTAAATTAACCAAGCCAAAAGTCCAATAAGAAAGATGAGATACATCCAAAAAGAAATATCTTTTGTCTGTTTGGTTTTTATTGTTTTTACTACTTGGGGTAAAAAAGCGATAGTTGTACAAATCGCTGCAAACAAACCAATGGAAACGATCCAAGTCATAATAGTTCGGTGTTAGCTGGTGTTAAAATTTATTTCAGATAACGTTCCGGCATATACGATGTTGTGATAGCAATATGGGCGAAGCGAAGCGTAGCCGTATATGCCGTGTTAAGTGAAATACAACCGCGTTATTGATTTGCTTTTTTCGTGCATCTTTCAATTCTTTTTTCCCAATCACCATTCCAACCTTGTGCCATGGCTTTCTTTGCCAAATCAATAACAGAATTAAAATTTTTTTCTTTTTCTTCGATAATTGCTAATTGTTCATATCCTTTGTGAGTGGGGAGCGGAGAATCTTTATATTCTTTTTTAAATGCACTTGCTGCTTGAGGTGCTATTTTAATCTGCTGTTTGCATGCTTTTATAGCTTCATTGAGTGCATCTCGGTCTCTGTTTCTATGTCTGTAGTAAATCTCTATTTCTGAACTAAATAGAAAGTGTAAATCAAGAATATCTGTTTTGTCAGTAATTAAATCTTCGGCTTTTTTAAGCATTCTGTATGCGATGGTTCTATCTTGCTCATTATTAAACCATCCTGCAAGTGCTGAAAGTAACCCTATTGCCGTTTGGCTTGTACTTGTAATTTCTCCTTTGATTAAAGATTCTCCGCTCCCGCCTAGTGGCTGAAAAGTTTGTAATATATGATTTCTTTCCTGTTCGTTAAATCCTGAAAGCCACCATTGAGTTAGCCCAAAATAGCCGATTTCTCCTTTTATTTCTGTATTGCTTTTTAAGAAATCAAATATGCCCATAGTATTTGGTTAAAAAATTTTAATTCTTTGCGGTTGTATTTCACTTAACGTTTCGGCATATCTGATGTTTGGCGTAGCGTAGCGGAGGCAAATATGGGTGAAGGCTTTTGTAAAAAGCCGTAACCAGATATGCCGTGTTATATGATGTATGCTTTTCTTTTTGTCTCGCCTCAGCGAGACCACTTTTCTGTAATGAACAAATTTTATTTTGTCTTGGCGTAGGGGCAGAGGGGCTGGGGGTGAATGCCCCGGAGCCAAGACTCCTTATTTGTATTTTAGGCAGCGAATTTTATTTCATCCAAGTTTTTTAGTTGTTTTTCAGATAATTGTATGTCTACAATTTTGCCAATCCCGACTTTTAAACCCGTCGCATTTAATAATCTAATCAGCGCCAATTGATTCAAGAGTTGGTTTCTCATTTTTTGATCTTGGTTTAGTGTTTGTGGATTTTCCTCCAGCGTACTCATTGCTTGTTCCATAACTTGTTTGTTTTCTCCTTTTACAACACTGCCAATTTGGAAAGTCCATTTGCCGTCTTTCTGGTGAAATAACACATTTTCCTGTCCGACTAAATCAATAAAATTACCAGACGCTTCAAAATACTCTTTAAATCTTAATAAAAATTCTCGCACAGAGTTTGCAAAGTCTTTATTTTGATCTGCTAATTCAAAAATTGATTTTAATTTTTCATTAAATTTTAAAAAGTCGCCTTCGGAAAATTCACCATCCCCTAACAGTGCTTTATTCATCCTGCCATATGTATCTTTGTTTTGTTCTAACGTGGGATCTTGTTCGGTATAACCAGTGCTAAAGTCTTTTTTATTTGGGTCTTTAAAAATATCACTCGCTTCTTGAATTGTGATAACTCCTTCAATATTTCGTGCCATGCCGTCTTGTTCAACGCCTATTTTTTGGATAGATGCCTTTTCACGTAAGCAGTGCTCTTGGCCGAAATATTTATATAATTCTTCATTTTTACTATTTTCGCTTTCAACATATTGTTCAGCCATTTTTCGTATTTCCGGTGGTAGCTCGGATTGGCCTACGCTAAGCGCTTTCTCTAATGCGCCTCTGTTTAATTTGATAACAAATGACGGATTCTTAGGATAAATAAACACATCGTGAGTACCACCATGCCCAACTCTTTGTAACTGACTAAAGTCAATAAATCCGTCTTTGTTTGGTAGATCACTAACAAAAGTTTGCAGGCGTTCTCCTCCTTTGTCGACACCCAAGGATGATCGTATTTCGGCAATTTTCATCTCATCTGTAATTCTTCTTTGCGTTGTTTCAATATTCTGTGCGTCGGATCCCTTTTTTTGTTTTATTAGGTCGACCGACGGTTTGACATCAGCGCTAGCTATTTCAGGGGTTGGCTCTAATATTTCTGTATTTTCAATTGTGGGTTTGAGTTTATCCATAAATATTTGTAAAATCTGTTAATTATACCTTAATTAAGCCGTAAATTTAATAAAATTGTTTTCGGAGTATAGCGGAGAAAACACCTTGCACCCCCCCTCTTAAAATAAATAAAAATAAAATTTGTTTATTATCCTGGAGTCAATAATCTAGTGCAACGAGGTGATACAGTTACCTCGTATGCAACCATGCTCATATCAACGTCTGTCCAGTAGTGAACGAGAGGAGATCAGTCTTGGACTTGCTTCCGGTAAAACCTTT
>Ga0209417_1000775_pt1 | contig 67306 bp, 50 predicted proteins | sample RifGroF2_FD_184002 | JGI IMG/M metagenome (GOLD analysis project Ga0209417, IMG submission 184002) | Groundwater microbial communities from Rifle, Colorado, USA - Groundwater F2 (SPAdes) (version 2) | ecosystem: Environmental > Aquatic > Deep subsurface > Groundwater | place: Rifle, Colorado... | reverse complement strand
CCTGTTGGTGCAGGCATAGGGTCAAGGCAGATGAACTGCCTGACAATAGAGCCGAATGGCAGAGAAAATTGTCTGCAAACGAGCTAAAATGAACGTGATTTTTTAAAATTTTGTTCAAAAAAGTACAAATAAAAAGTTAATAAAAAAAATTATTGTCAAAAAGGCAATTTTTAGAGGTTGCCTTAAATTTTAGATTAAGCGTACAGGGGGCAGGAAAGCCCTGCCCCTTTTCTTTTAGAATGATATTATGAAGCTGCTCAAGAAGAAAATATTTTTAGTATTGTGTGTTTTCGTTCTGACGATTCCTGTTTGTGCGGGGATGGTCGCGCACTGGGATTTCAATGGCGCAAGCGGAACAACGGTAAATGAAAGTATTAGCGGGTATAATGCGACAATTTACGGCGGAGCGGCTCTTAACGGCACAGGCAGAGTTTATCTCGACGGCAGCGATGATTATGTTTCAATGCCGGTGGGTTCTGTTATTTCAGGGCTTGGAAGTTTTACAATCACGGCAAAAATAAATTTCAGCGGTGTCGGCAGCAGTTGGCAGAGAATATTTACATTCGGCAACAGCACATCAGAATTTATGCAGCTTGTTTTCACGAACACAGCGGATGATGAAATACTTTTTAAGTGCCGGCATAATGAACATGACGAAGTTACATACGCGACAAAGTATTCGAGTCTTGCCGGGGAACATCATTTTGCGGTAAGTTTAAATACGTCAACGAAAATTGCGAGGGTATATATAGATGGTCAGTTGATAGGTGAAAACAGATGGGCAGATTTTTCACCTTCATTTTTAGGTTCAACCGTAAATAACTGGCTTGGCAAATCTGAATATGCTACAGGCGCTTATTTCAGGGGGTATATTGATGATTTCTGCATTTATAATAATGTTTTAACTCCGGCAGAAATAAGCCAACTGGCAGGATATAACGGTGCAATCGAGCCATCACCGGCTGACAGGACAATGGGAACAGAGCGGCATCTTACACTTGGCTGGGACAGCAGCGGGGCAGGGAACGGCTTCGATGTGTATTTCAGTGAAAATCTTAGCAGTGTAACGACCGCGAACAATTCTATGCCTGTCGGCGGGGTTTACAAAGGAAGAATCAGTCAGGAATATTTTACGGTTTCTAATCTTGAAGCCAGAACAACATATTACTGGCGAATTGATGAGATAGACGGATTAGGCAATCCTGTAACGGGTAAAATCTGGCGGTTTACGACAATACCAAATGGAACTCCGATCAAGGTGATGTGCTTTAATGTAAAGTACGATAATTTATTCGGTGTGCCGAGTTTTACGGATGCTAATGCATGGAATTATGCTTTGGGGACTGACCGCAAAGAAAGAGTAATCAATATGATTACTGCCGTAAGCGAATCTTTCGGCGGCAGCGGGCCGGATATATTAGGGCCGCAGGAAGTTACAACTAACCAGAAAAACGATTTGCAAAATGCGATGAGCGGTTATGGTTTTTACGGTGTGATAGGGGATGCGGATGTGGAATATTGCGGTATTTTTTATCGTACCAGCAGATTTACTTTGCAGGATAGCGGTACTTTCTGGCTGAGCGAAACGCCGGATGTAGCCGGTTCGATTTATCCGGGAGCGGCTTACGCGAGAATCGCTTCATGGGTAATTCTTTTGGATTTACAAAATCAGAAAAGCTATTTTGTGATGAATACGCACTGGGACCACGTAAGCAAGGAAGCGAATTATTACATAGCTCAGCTTATAAGAAACAAAATAGCAGAGCTTGCGAACGGTTTGCCTGTGATAATTATGGGAGACCTGAATACACAGGAAACAGAAAATGCGTATTTAAGACTAATTGGTAATGAAGACCCGACAGGAATGCAGCTAACTGATACTTACCGTTATCTATACCCGAGAGTTAAGGATGATGAAGTAACATGTCATGGATGGAAAGGCGGAACTTACGGCAGCAGAATAGATTTTATTTTCCATACTGATGAATTTTATACCGGCAAAGCAATGATTGAACATAATAAGGTGCTGAGCAAATATCCTTCCGACCATTATCCTGTAACGACGACGATTTATTTTCGTGAAATTCTGCCGACAGACCTTAATCAGGATGGGGCAATTAATTTTGAAGATTTATCGGAGTTTACATCGGACTGGCTTGAAACGGGTTATTATATACCAGCGGATCAAATTGGTCTTGCGGGACACTGGGATTTTGAAGGAGCCGCGGGAACTACAAGTGCTGCTGATTCGGCAGGCGACAACGATGCGGTAATTGTCGGAACATCTCTTAATGGCAGCGGTGGTGTGAATTTAGCAGGTGGAACAAACGCACAATATGTAGATTTGGGTTCCGGGCTTGGTTCGGTAATAAGCAATTTGACTGACAGTACGATTATAATAGATTTTTCCTGGGACGGTGCTGCGGCGGGCACCTTTCAGAAACCATGGGCATTCAGTCAGGCGGGAACGACACAATTCGCTTTTCTTACATTTGTATCGTCAAATGAATCGTCTATTCGATTCCAACATAGATACTCAGCTCACGATGAAAGTAGTGATGCAAGTACGCCTTTGTTGACAGGTCGCCATCAAATTGCTGTAGCGACAAGCGCGGCTTACGGTACTTATGGTTCAGTTGAGATTTATGTTGATGGTGTGCAGCGAGCGTTTCGGTCGCAGGGTGCCCGCGCAGAGTTGTCTCTGCTCGGTCAGACTACGAGGAATTATCTCGGCAAATCTCCTTATGATGCGGGGAATTATTTTGACGGGACGATATACGATTTCAGGATTTATAACAAATATTTGTCTGCTGATGAAATAGCCGATATATATAATGGTACGCCGGGGCAGGTATATATGCCTCTTGAATCGGCGAGCAATTTTTATGACGATGAAATAGTTAATTTGCTTGATTTTGTAATTTTCGCGGATTCCTGGCTGGAATCTCAGTGATGTTTAACTTCGGAGAAATAAAAAAATGTTAAAAGTCGGTATAGTTGGAATTGGAATGATGGGCAGGCTGCATTTCAAATGTTACAGGCAGCTTAAAGATGCAAAAGTGGTAGCTGTATGCGATATAGACCATAACAGACTGAACGGTCAGGCTGAAATAGCGGGCAATTTGAGAGGTGCGGACGTCTCTTTGGATTTAGCGGGGATCGAGATTTATCATGATTTTGAAGAGATGATCGCGAAAGCTGATCTGGATGTTCTTTCTGTAACAGTTCCTACAAACATCCATAGAGATTATACAGTGATGGCGCTTAACAGAGGAATTCATGTTCTCTGTGAAAAACCGATGGCGCTCGATGAAAAGAGCTGCAGCGATATGATTAAAACAGCGGAAAACAGCGGATTGATTTTACAAATCGGTCATTGTCTTCGGTTCTGGCCGGAATACATGAAGCTCAGCGAAATAGTTCGCTCAGGTGAATACGGGGATGTGCTGGTTGCATCATTTAAAAGATTAAGCGCTTATCCGCGATGGAGCTGGAATAACTGGCTGATGAAGGCAGATTGCAGCGGGGGAGCGCTGGTTGATCTTCATATACATGATTCTGATTTTGTCCAGTATCTTTTTGGAATGCCCAAAACAGTAAACAGCAGAGGTATTAAAGGGCCAAGCGGCGGGTTTGACCATGTAATAACAGATTTCAATTATAATGACAAAAAGATAATCAATGCAGAAGCAAGCTGGATAATGCCGCGCAGTTTCGGTTTTGAAATGGGATTTCATGTAGTTCTTGAGAAAGCGACGGTGATTTTCAGCAGCAAACAGACCCCGACTTTACAGATATTCCCAGATGAAGGCGAACCGTTTGTTCCGGGCATTTCAGACGTCAGCGGGCATATGGGAGAAATAAGGAATTTTATAGATAAGATTCAGGGGCACGATGTTCCGGCAGTTATCACACCGAGACAGTCTTTGAATTCTGTACGTATTGTTCTTGCGGAGAAAGAATCAGCCAAGACGAGCAGGGAGGTAGTGATATTATGATTAATTGTGTGAATTGGCCGGTCGGTATATGTACATGGTCTTTGAAAAATATAGTTTCCGAAATAAATCAGATTAGAGAAAAAACCGGAGTAGATAGTCTTCATCTGGGTCTAAAGCCTTTGATGGAAACAAAGGATGCAGAATACTTAAAACTTGTGCAGAGCGGCAAATGGAAAATCACTTCAACTATGGTCGGGTTTCCTCAGGAAAATTATTCCACTCTCGAGACCATCAAAAAAACAGGCGGCATAATGCCTAAAGAAAATTGGGAAGACAATAAGCAGCGAGTGATAAAAGCTATTGAATTAACTAAAGAACTCGATGTTGAATATCTGAGCTTTCATTTTGGTTTTCTTGATTTCTCAAACCAAAGCTATATGAATGAATTTAAGGATAAAGTTAAATTGCTCGCCGACAAAGCCGCCGAATCCGGAATTATTATCCTTATGGAAACCGGACAGGAAACGGCTGTCGAGCTTCGCAGGTTTATGACTGAAATGAACCATAAGGCTCTTGGAGTAAATTTCGATCCTGCAAATATGATTTTGTATGGAAAGGGCAATCCGCTGGAAGCAGTAGAAATATTAATGCCGTGGGTTCGGCATGTTCATATAAAAGATGCTGTTGCTTCCTCTGTGCCGGGACAATGGGGCAAAGAGGTTCTTTGGGGAACGGGTCAGGTCAACAGCGGCAGATTTCTTGGCAAATTAAAGGAATTCGGTTACAATGGCGATTTGGCTATTGAACGCGAATCGGGCCAAAACAGGCTCAGCGACATTGAAGCGACGATAGAGAAACTCGAAGCCTATTCGGCGCAATTTATATAATTTATTTTGCTTCAGAACCAAATCAGCTTAATTTAACGGAGTATTGCATTGCATTTAAATGCCCTTGACTGGATTATTATTTTAGGATATTGCCTTATTTCAGTTTTATTTGGCCTTTGGTTTTCACGTCGAAGTAAAAATAGGGAAGATTATTTTGTCGCGGGCAGGAAACTCAACTGGTTTGTCGCAGGCACTTCCATTGTAGCCACTTATCTTGCTGTGGATACGCCTTTGGCGGTGTCAGGATTCATCCGACGCGGCGGTATTTATGAAAACTGGTTCTGGTGGACTGCGGCGTTTTCGGGGATGTTTACTGTTTTCTTTTTTGCCAGACTTTGGAATCGGGCTAAAATTTTAACCGATGTTGAGTTTATCGAATTTAGATATGATGGTAAAGCTGCTGCGACACTTCGCCTTTGTAACGCTTTCTTAAGAGTTTTTGGTTTATGTGTTTGCTGCGGCTGGGTGATTTTAGCGGTTGGAAAAATAGTGTCCGCATGTTTTAATTTGCCGCAAACAGTTTTGATTGGTTTCGGTGCATTTTCCTTTAACATAAACACTAACGCTGTTATTTATGCTTTTCTTCTTATACTTACTTTAAGCTATACTATGTTCGCAGGACTTTGGGGAGTTGTAATGACGGATGTTCTGCATTTCTTTACCGCTATGCTGGGATTTGTCATTCTTGCTGTTATCGTGGTAATAAAGAATAATGGCCCCGCTCAATTAGTCGAAAACATTATAAATTCTCCGGGCGTATCTCCCGCTGTTTTTGATTTCTTTCCGAATTTCAAAACAGCAGGCTCTCTGACAATTTTCACATTTTTTGTTTATATTGGTTTGTTATGGTGGACTTCAGCAGCAGGAGTCGGCATTGTTACCCAGCGTATGCTCGCGTGCAAAGATGGCAGGCAGGCAGGCCTTGCCGTGATTTGGGGATTTTTCTGTGTTGTAGTAGTCAGAAGCTGGCCATGGATAATTGTCGGTTTGGCTTCCCTTATTTATTTTCCCATAATCCAGGGCGAAGATCCCGAACTTGCGTTCCCAAAAATGATGGTCAAATTTTTACCGGGTGGAATGGCGGGAATTGTCATGGCGGCTTTCGTTGCTGCTTTTTTAAGCACAATCGCCGCAAATCTTAACTTGGCTGCTTCTTATTTAATGAATGATTTTTATGTACGGATTATAAAACCGCAGTCAAAAGGCAAAGGAGACTATATAATGGCTTCGAGAGTCGCCACAGTGATAGTGCTCCTGCTTGCGATATTTATTACCTGGCAAATGAGTTCGATAGCGTCCGCCTGGAAATATTTTGCCGAAATTTACGCAGGAACCGGGTTTGTTATGCTTTTCCGATGGTTCTGGTGGCGAGTAAATGCATGGTCTGAAATTTCAGCTATGGCATCATCTTTTATTCTCGCAAACACCCTGAAATTTATACCTCTTCTTTCGCCAGACAGTATGTTCCCCGTTCGTTATGTAATCATCATAACTGTTAGTACGATAATTTGGCTCATCGTAACATTGTTGACCAGACCTGTCAGCAGTTCTCACCTTGAAAAATTCTATCAGCGTGTTATGCCCGGCGGTTGGTGGGGCAAGTTCGGCAGCAGTAAAAATGTAACCAAATCTTTCAAGGCGGCTTCCTGCTGGACAGGCTGGATAGTTTCTGTTATCACAATTTATCTTGGATTGTTCGGAACAGGATATTTATGCCTGGCTAAATATAAAATGGCCGCGATTTGTCTGGCATTGTTCGGAGTCGGCACTTATTTTTCTGTCATCGAAATTTCTAAAATATCTGTATTTGAAAACATTGACTCCAAAAAGCCGGAGGAAATTAAATTATGAAAGCTACAGTTATTTGTATTTTGTTTTGCTTTTTAACGGCAGGCTGTTCAAATAAAAATATTGTTGTAATGAGCTACAATATACATACAGGAAAAGGAATTGACGGCAAACTGGACCTCGACAGAATTGCTTCGGTTATTTTAAGAGAAAAACCTGATATTGTCGGGCTTAATGAAATTGAAAGTTATGTTGACAGAAGCCAATGCACCAATCAAATCGAATATATCGCCAAAAAAACAAATATGTATTTTGCATTCGGACCTAACCTGATTGGCAATGCCAACTGCGGCAACTGCACAACGGGCTTATTCGGAAATGCTGTTTTGAGCAAACATAAAATTTCGAAAGTTGTTAATCATAAACTATACCGGGAGGATAAGGAAGAAACCCGGGGATGTCTTGAGACGGAAATAGAAATCGACGGACAAAAATTCACTTTTTTGACTACTCATCTCGATTGCAATCGCAAGGAAGATATCAGAAATAATCAGGCTAATGATATTTTAAAAATAATAGATGAAAAGGACATGCCTGTTATTTTCGCCAGCGATATGAATGCTTATATCCGCACCGATGGGAATGATGTTGAAAATGCAGCTAAAATTTTTACCGAAAATCTGTTCGATGCGGCCAATACAAATCCTGAGTTGAAAAATATCGGAACGCTCATAAAAGGCAAAAGAATAGATTTTATTTTTGTAAATCAACCGCTTGCAGATTCGGTAGTCTCTTATAAAGTTGTAAATTATGGCGATGCTAAATTCGCTTCAGACCATTATCCGGTGGTAGCGGAAATTAAGAAATAATACCAACGGAGCATTTAATGTCCATTGGGTTCAATAGAAAGTCATTTATAATATTGATTTCGATAATTTTGTGTGTGTTTTCAATAACATTCGCGAAAGATTCGAATCAGAATCACAATTTAATAATCAAAATAAGCGAACCTGCTCAAAATTTTCCTAAATGGCAACATAAAATCTTACCAATTGAATGTGTGAGGTTTGATTTTCTTCAAGATGGTTTGCTGAAAAAAATATTGTTCGCGGATATGAGAACTAAACGGTCGCCTGATTGGCCGGCGGATTGTAATATTGTTCCGTATGAATTTGTTTTGGAGTTGAGTGAAAATAAATCATTGCTTGAAGCGGGGAACTGCACGATAACGGCATCTATTTGGGGATACAGTAAATGGCAAAAGGAAATCGCTCTTGAAAGAGGCGGAAGAACAGAATTAGATGTCTGTCTCAGCCGCGATCCATATTTCGGGATGATTGTTTCGCCTCGTTTAATGACAGGCTTGACGTGTCTTAGAGAGAAAAAGTTTACAATTGAGGTAAACGCGCCGCCATGTGCGGAGAACTGGGATGCGTTTTTGTCTTCTGAATATTTTTCTTTCCCATTAAAAATTTACGATAAAAAGTACGGCAAATCGCAAATTAGAAATAACACAGGGGCGGGCTGGAAATTAACAGTTCAGGCAAATTCTAAAACGGCGGAAGACCTCTACGATTTAAATATTTACTGTTCAACGGGAAAAAGTACTCAACCCAAAGCGGTTCGTATCCTGAAAGAATTACCCGATACATTCTACATCGCAGGGAATTTTCATCATGCACTGGATTTAGTTTCAGTTTCGCCTGATAACGAAATTGCCGACCTCTTCACTGATACAGTAAACATTATAAATCCTGTTTTTTATGCAAATGTCGAAGATGTAGGCTATGAAGATGAACGAATCTGGGGACGTATTTCGTATTGTCTGATAAAATATCTTAATGTGCCGTATTACCATGGTCTTGGCAACCATGACCGAGGAAAAGCCGCGTCAACTAAACATTATGATTACAAACCGGTTCCTGATGAATCAAACAGCATTGAATATTATAAATATTATTGCGGGATGCTTTATCAAAGCAGAGATATAGGAGACCGCCTGCATGTTGTTTTGCCATATTGTCCTGACCAGTGGACAATACATAATCCTCGTCCTCAGCAGCAGCAATGGATTAAAGCAGATTTGCTGGCACATAAACGCAGCGATATGCGATTGATTACATGTGCGCACTTAATATGGGGGCAATCATCAAAAGACTCGCCATACGAGTTGACAGATTTGCTTGACAAAAAATACAGACTCAATTTAGTTCTGGCCGATGATTTCCACAGGCCCCAAGCAATGTGCGGCAGCGTACCGACATTTTTTGGAGGATTAGCCAAATCGCCAAAACTTGACGAGATTGGAATATTAGAGATTTCAAAAAATAAAAATTTTAAAGGTCTCAATGAGTGCGAAACTTACTTCTACGGCAATAATCATGTCAGATATTATAAAATCAAGAAATTCGATTTGCAATTTTCAGCTCCCAATGACGGTACAAAAACGGTATTAACCGCTACAATAATTCGTTCCGGCGGCAATCAAGAAATTATAAAAAATGGAAGAATAAGATTTGTACTGAAAAAAGGTTCTTATTCTGCAAATGGAGGGAAAATTTATCAGCAAATAGACAGCAGCGACGGCGGAAAAACAATAGTCGATATTGAAACCGATATTGGATACCCTTCAACCGAAGTTACAGTATTTCCTAAATCATAATGGAAAGAATTATGGATACTATGCAAATTCAGCAAAAAGATAAAAAGTTAGACCAGTCGAAGATTTTACATGAGCGTCTTGAATCTCTTGATGTTCTTCGAGGCTTTGATATGTTCTGGATTGTGGGCGGAGGCACACTTTTGGAAGCCATCATAGATTTTTTGGGATGGCCGTGCCTGGGAATAATCAAAAAAAATCTTGCACATGCAGAATGGACAGGTTTCACTGCGTGGGATTTGATTTTCCCTCTTTTTATCTTTATCTCCGGTATAGCGATTCCGTTTTCATTTAACAAATTTCTTGCATCTAATCAGAAGAAGAGCCTTTATTTGAAAGTAGTAAAGCGAGCGGTAATTCTGATTATTCTCGGATTACTTTACAATGGTCTTTTTAAAGCACTTGATTTTGGCAATATGAGGTACTTAAGTGTTCTTGGGCTAATCGGGCTGGCATATTTATGGGCATCTCTAATAGTAATTAATTTCAAACCTGCCGGCTGGGCGATTATTGCAGCGGGGATTCTCATAATTTATTATATCTTGATGAAGTTTGTGCCTGTACCCGGGTTTGGTCCGGGAGAGCTTACCAAAGAAGGGAATTTTGCATCCTTAATCGACAGGCTTGTAGTGCCTGGTAAATTAATTTATGATACGAGTGATCCTGAAGGCTTACTGATGACTTTTCCTGCCTCTGTGCTTGCGATTGCAGGAGCATTGACAGGTGAACTGCTCAAAAAGCAGAATATAAGTCAGTACACTAAATGTTTATATATTGCGGCAGCGGGATTTGTTTGCCTTGGGATCGGCTTATTGTGGGGCATGCATTTCCCAATCATCAAAAAACTCTGGACAAGTTCGTTTGTCGTTTACACTGTCGGGTGGTCGTTGCTGCTGACTTCTATTTTTTATCTGATTGTCGATGTCTGGAAAATACGAAAAATATTTTTCCCATTTCTGTTAATCGGGGTAAATCCTCTGACGATTTATCTTTGTGCACATAGAGTTATCAATTTCCCATATACAGCCGAGTTTTTCTTCGGAGGTCTGATTCGAATTTCAGGTGAAACTTTCAAGCCTATAATACTTTGTATTGCAGTTTTGGTCTGTGAACTGGCATTTCTTTATATGCTTTACCGTAAGAAAATTTTCCTGAAAGTATAATGCGATTTACAAACAAAATTGGATTTTGACAGATGAATAAAAAAGGCCGCGGTTTTACAGCCGCAGCCTTAATTTGTGATAAATATAGATTAGTTATTTCTTTCTTCTGAGCAGTAAACCGCCGAGAGCGAGAATTGCTAATGTCGCTGGTTCTGGAACAATCAAAGCTGTTGGTGTTGCAGCGCCGCCAATCCAGCCGCCCATAGCACCAATTTCTGATGTAGACAGAGCACGGCCCCATGTGGCTATGGTAGAAATATATCCCCATCTATCATTGCCCCAATTCCAATCGCCTTCTAGCAGATGGAATCTATCAATGTACAGTGAGTATGTGCCATCAACGCCTTGAGCGGTTCCATCAAGTAGAAGAACACCGTCAACATATACTCTAAAGAAATTTCCATTGTCAACAGATATCATATATCTGTGCCACTGCGTTGCATTAAAAGTAGCGGTTGACCAGCCGGTTGAATCGTGGCCGATGATAAAGTTGCCTTCAGATGTCTTTTTATTGAACAATTCGGCTGAACTTCCAATATGATCCCATGCAGACTGAAACAACCCATTAACACCACCGACAGAGCCGCCATCTGTTTGGGCATAATCAAATGCAATAGTGTATTCATTGACGTAGCTGCCGCCTCCATTCGCAGCAAAACTGGGATTCACGGTAACATAGGTATCTGCACTAAACATCTGAGCTCCAAGACCATTGCTGTAAAGACCGCCATTTGCAACTGTTCCTATTTCAACCCATGGTACTGATTGATTGCCATTTCCTACAACACCGCTTAATGGTTGGCCGACTATTGGCGCTGTCCAATCAGCTCCAAAAGTCCACAATCCTGTCAAACCGTTAACCGGTACATTAACGGCTGCTCCCGCGATACCCGATATCGCAAGAACTAATGCTACTAAAACTAACTTTTTCATAACTTCTTCTCCAAAAAAAAGGTTAATAAAAATTTTTACTAAACCACATTGTTTAGGTTAAACGCATTTAAAATTGTCCCTGGAACATCCAGGAATTGGCAAACTGTGCCAAATCTTTCATATTAATAATTTTATCAGCTCTATCGAACAGGTCATACTTCGAGCTTTGACCAGAAAACAACCATTCATCTGCCATCTCCAAAAGGTCTAAAACATTGACATTCGTGTCCATATTGAAATCCGAGAGGGAAAAATTTATTGTATCAAGTACGCCAAAATAAGTACCATTCAGATTATATCCGTGCATTTTAAAGTTAAGTTCTGTGCCGTCGATGCCGACTTCTGTCCAGCCGTGCATTAAACCGCCGCCTTCCGGCAGTCCCGGAATATTTTGTGCACCGCCGACGGTCATGAAAGGCCAATCTTCACTAATCGATTCAGCAATATCGAGATAACTGCAAACGCCGGAAATGACATAGAATGTGCCATTGAGCATTCCGCGTTCATATTCATGTGTATGCCCGCTGAAACACATCTGAACATTATATTGATTCATCAGCGGCACAAGATAAGTCTGCATTTGGATATCGCCATCAAACCATCGCTCACAATAAGGCGGGACGTGAATAAATAAAAATCTCCATGTCGCATTCTGCGTTTCATCTGATGAAAGGTCCTGCTGTATCCAACTTAGCGGCAAAGAACCATTTACATAATCAGAATAAATAATGCAGGTAAAGTGAGCGTTGCCATAGTTGAATGAAAAGCTTCTCATTCCGGAGTTTTGAACGATTTTGTGTATAAGGCTTGTTGCCGGCTCATCGTGATTGCCAAAGGCGATAGAGACAGGTTTTTGCCTGCCGAGAATGTCGCAGACATAAGGCCTGAAAGCGTTTGTATAAATATAGTATCCCGAATTATCGACAACATCGCCGACGGAAACGGCCATATCTGTCATGGCGGCCATATCTGTAAACATAGCTGTTGGGATTTCGGGATGCGGTGTATCGCCGATCAATCTTCGTGCAACCATCTGGCTGTCGCCCCAAACGGCGAATGTGAACGGTTTATCTTCATTGGGAGCGGTTGTGAATGTTCTGTCTGTGCTCAAAGTTGAACCATTTCGTGCTCTGAAATGATAAGTCGTGTCAGGGGAAAGTCCGCTGATTCTGACTTTGCAGATATAAATCGGAGTGCTGCCGTTGTAACCGGCTGTAATGCAAAGACCTTTGGTATTATTGCCGTAAGATGTCGTGAGTCCCCAATCGACGGTTGGATTTACTGGGCGGTCGGTTTCCCATGAAATTGTCATTGCGGTCTTGTCGGGATTTTGCAGGAATGGCTGCGACAGAAATAATCCTGCGGCATCTCCTGTTACTGTAATTGCATAAGGCAACGTCCAATCGCTGACGGCTCCATTAGTATCGCGAGCTCTTGCTCGAACATTATATTCACCCAATATAAACCACGTATGTGAAATATTATGATTTGTTCCAGAAGCCTGGAAAGCAGACCAATCAGAAATTTCATTTCCCCAATCGATTTGATAGCTTAAATCCTGTGCCTCTGTATCTGTAGAAACGAAAGTATATGCTGTGCTTACTCCCGATGAAACAGAAGCGGAACCTGTAATTGAAGGCGTGCTCGATGCTGTGTTGCCGGGTTGCACTCTGACATATTCCCATGAAAGGTCATCGAAGAACGCGTCGCAATCTGTGCCGCTAAAGCGTTCTGCAAGCAGTCTGTATTTTACGAATCTTGTTCCAGCCGGAAGTACAAATTGGCTGTCAAAGAAATTTGTCCATTCTTCTGAATCTTCGCCTTCAATCCAGCCGGAGTCTATCGAATTTAATAATTGTTGTGAACTGTTTAGATATTCAACAACAATTCGGCCTTTATCACCATCTCCGCCGCCGATATATCCATTGGCAATTGCGGCGATTATGCCATTATCAATCTCTGAAGCTAAATATCCGAGGCTGATTGTCTGGCTCATTTCGCTGTGTGCGGATTTGCCGGGGGTGAAATAATAATTGTTTGTTCTCGGCCAATGCCAGTCGGTTCTGTCGGTGGCCTGCCAGTCGTTGCCGTCTGTTAATTCCCATCCGATCATTTCGTTTTCGCCGGAAGGATTCTGAAGTTTGTTTACTCCGACATGGGCATTGGCATCTATTACTATGTTGTTATAAGCATTTCCCAACTCAAGTGCCTGAGCATCTGTAATCGCCTGTCCCCAAATCGCTAAATTCGTGCAGATAATCGTATAATCATCTCCATTGTCATCGGCGAAGAATAAAATTTGCGGGTCAAGTGCGAATCGTCCATCAATCGCTTGTGTTGCGCCGGTCCATGGAGAACCGTTAATATAGATTCTATAAAAACTGCCGTTATCAACGGAGATTATTATTCTGTACCAGGTATCGCTATTGATTGCATTTCTTGTATAACCTGTATCTGCAACACCAATGGTTCTGTTACTTGCATTGACAAAACAATCTCCATCGTTGCTGTTGGTCATATTAGTTTGATATAAAGAGGCCCAGTGCCCGATGCTTGAGGCGGGAACTTTTATATCCATCAGCACCGACCATTCGTTTACATAAACTCCGCCGCCATTTGCAGCTAAAGCGTGGCTGCATCTGTAATAGCTTCCAAGCGGGTCAGAAACGGCACCATCGTTTGCGTTTATTCCGACAACTGCTGAATGGGAACCGTATTCTATAAGATTTGAACCTAAAGTGGCGAAAGTCAGATTTGTAGAATCGTTGAACTGCCATAAGCCCGCAGGCTGGGGATAACTTGCAAAAGCATTAAAGCTTAAAGCAAATACAACGATACTAAATAAAACAATTCTCAACGTCTTTCCTTCTCCGAAATATTTTTTACTTTTACTAAACTGGAAATTGCGGCGGCTTTGACACCGCCGCAATTTTTTACTGTAACTTTTTAATTTAAAACTCCGACTTCAAGCCATTCATCCGCCATAACCGAGAAATCAACAAAGTTAATTATACAATCGCCGTTAATATCGATAGCGGGGGCTGTATAACCCATCAAAGTAGCCTGGTAGCAGTTATATGGCCCTAACACATCATACTGAAGTCCTGCACCAGGATTGTTAATCAATGTTCCACCGGCGATCTTTCTCTTTTGCGTTGATAGATAAACATCGCTGAATACAAAATGCGGGAATGTTGTTCCGACTGTAATCGGGTTTGTACCATAAACTCTAACATACACATTTGTATCAGAAGATGTAGCTGTATATGTTGTACCGATTGTTTGCCATTTACGATCATCAGGTTTGATATCGCCTGTTGAAACAACATCTGAATAAGCTATCTTTGTATAACCGGGCTGGGAAGTAGTTACGCCTGTATGAATTACAGCAGGATCAGTTACGCCGGACGGGATTCTCCATAGTTCAATATGAAGAGTCGGAGCCGGACTTGGCCATGTTACAGGTACGCTGCCCCATGTCTGCGGCTCAACAAGTACTCCGCAAGCCGTATCAAGATAATATGTAGTGCCCGCTGTCAATGCGCCTACAATCTGGCCGAGAACAAAAGTTCCGCTCGTATAGGCAACAATATCATTAAGGCCCGGCGATGGTACAGGACTGGCGTAATAGCCGCAGCTCCACATACCGCCCTGATTATTTAAATCGTAACCGGCTGGAACCTCATATATCCAGTTTGGGAATATATTTGGCATACCGCTGACAAACCAGGCTCCCTTATTGTCGCCTGCCTGAAGTTCTGCGGCGGCTGTCGCATTATAGCTTGTAACAGCCGATAAGTCTTCGAATGCTCCGTTGGCCAGCAGGTTCGGACGTTTTTCCGGATATTCGTTCGGAACTGTTGTACCAAGATATGCATAGCCGACATACATTGTGCCGGATTCTGTATAGGCAGACGTATAGGTGTTGGCATAAGAAAATCTAATTTTTATCGGTTTGCCTGCGTCCTCCGGAAGTGCAGTATATGAAGTATATATAGGACGCCATATACTTCTTGATAATCGTCGTGAAACGGTTTTCTTAATTACGCCGTCAATTGCGATTTCCATTGTAGCTGTATCTCTCCAGCCGTACCAATCTCCATTGCCGTTGGAAGTGTAGTCATAGGACATTACATAACCCATTGCGTAATAGGTCTGACCGGCGACAGCATTAGCAGAAGCAGTCTGCTCAAGAACGCCATCCGGGTCGCCCGCAAACATATCTGTTGTGTAAGCCGAAACATCGCCGCCGACAGGGTGTCTGTTGGCCATACCATAATACCAGCCTATTCTGCCGCGTTTAGATGAATTCGCTATGCCGTAATTTCCCTGGCCAGTGAATGTCCAGCCTGTCGGATTCATTACTTGATTGCCTGATAAAACCTTTAACATATCAGCGGAGAAATCGCCGTTGGTCAGCAGTCCGCCGCCTCTTGGGTCAACCAGCGTAACATTTGCGCGATCAAGCCAATTGTATGCTATTGAGTTTACATCGTCGAAGTCAACCTTGGAATCTTTATCAATATCTGCGACTTTATAAGTAGCTGTAACATCTGACACAGCTCTTAGGCCGTCAATAAACAGTACCGTATTTTCATCGCCGCCGACAAGTGCAATTTCAAACCATATTCTTGGGTATCCGGCTGGTTTCGGAAGTGTAAACACAAAGTTTTTCCATATATGGTTGCCGAAATCGAGCGGGATTTCAACTTCATCAAGGTAAGTCATTAAAGTGGCGTAATTAGCCGGAGCAGGAACAGTATCAGAAGAAAGTTTATATGCTGTTACTCGCACAGAAGCGCCGTTTGCGTTTGCCGCTGCTATACGCAGACTTGTTTTGAAATATGCCGGATTAGTAGCTCCGCCCCAGTCTTTCTGTCCCAAAACCATACCGCCAGTGATATATGCCGCCATCACAGTCATATTCGGTTCACGACCGTTCCACGATGAATCTATCCATTGAACGCCGTACAACGAAGCATTTGCCGGGATATCCGCATAGTTTGAGTCATTTTTTACATACCATTTTTCCGGAACGATAGCCTGTTGACTATTGGGTTCCGGGAAATGCCAGTAACCATTCCAAACAGGATGGTTCTCTACTATACTGACAGACCAATTGAATTCCGGGCTCCAAAGAGCTGCCCAGCCGCCTGTAAATAAATTTGTTTCCAGATAATAAACCGGAGGAACATATTCATCTGATTCAACGGCTGTTAACGGCGTTGATGTGCCATTAGCCAGTTTTTCTACTTCAGAGGCAACAAGATATTTGCCTGACCAGATTGCAACATCATCCAAAGCGCCTTGCAAATACTCGCCTGTACCACGGGCCGCTATCGAAAGGTTTGTCGAAGCGGAAATTGAATAAGATGTCGGTGCTGTAATTGTATTTACACAAATGCCATTGACATATTTTCTAAGATTATGACCATCGTATGTAATTGCAAAATGATACCAGCTTCCCAATACCTTTTGAGCTTCCGCTTCTTCTTCAAGAGAGATCTGCCATGAAGAATTCAAATCGCAATAAAAATTATCGAACCGATCTGTGTCAAATGCGTCAGGATTCGTCGCAAGGTCAATTTCATAAGCATTTGTATATATGATCCCTGGATAATAAACGCCCAGGTTTACAACATCACGTCTTACCCACATTGCAATCGTAAATGCTTCGCCAAGATTTGATAATGCCTCTGTTCCGCTAAGTGCGACTTCAACTTTATTATAATTTGAAAATCCTGTTGTATTTTGGTTGAACAATAAAGCATTGCCGCTGTAACCTGTTATACGTGTTGGGAAATTCGCGCTGTCTGCCGAGAATAAAATACCGTTTTTGCCGTTACCCGAAGAATCAAGAACATCCGAGCCGCTTGCTTCATCGAACTTCCAGTAACCGGCCAATTGTGCCGATGATAGAGAGGAAACCATCGCCACAATCGAAATTATTATTAATACCTTTTTCATTCTTAGACCTCCTTAAAAGAATATAACCTAATAGACTTTATTACTTCACTGTATAATTTTATACAGGCTAAAATTTACGATCACCAAATAGGCTTAAGATTTTCATGCCCATCATAAGGCTTGCCATAATCAAGATACGCCTCTTGTTCAGGCTTGCCTTTCATTGTACTAACATGTCCGTCAACAAAAACAACATTGGAAAAGCCTTCATTTCGTTTAGCTGTGGAGACTTTATGATAAGTCGCGATATTATCTGTATATTTTCCGGCTACCGGATTTGTCCAAAGACTGTTGTCATTAAGCAATGCGCCGCTGTAATTCCACTTATCACCAAGAGCAACTTGTATCATCCATAGATTTTCTTCTGCAAACGCAAAACATTTCGCTGTGCGTTTTACATTTGTTAACTTCATCGAAATTTCCTGCTCCGCCATCGTTTTATTAGCAGTAGAAGAATCAAGAGAGATATATGTCTGCCAGTTAAAACCAACCCAGAAATTCATTGCGTAACTATATGTTGGATTGTACGGTATGCCTGTATAGTGTTTAGCTTTGTTTGGGCAAAGGCCCGCTCCGCCGGCCATTGCGAAATTTCTGTAATTACTGCAAAGATGAACGTTCTTGTCTTTAAGATAAGGCCAAAGACTTCCATCCGGCTGATCTTTATCATAATGCCATCTGCAATGTAAATCACAGCCGCTGCCTCTGCCTGCCGGTTTCGAAAGGGTCTCTCTCGAATACAGCCAATAATATGCGTATGGTGCTTTATTGCTGTTGCTGTTTGCGTATGCATGAAGCGCGACGCCATAATTTTTCAAATTTGCACCGCAAACGATAGTTCGCGCGCTGTCGCGGGCTTTATTGAGAGAGGGTATCAATACCGCAAGGAGCATAGCGATGATTGAAATGACAACCAGCAATTCGACAAGCGTAAATCCTTCGCTGCCAAATGTGTTTTTTGTTCTTTCCATTTCACCGCTCCTTAAAACTATCTGCACCAACTACCAGATATTTCCATTATTCTGCTTTTCATGACCTATCCATGGTCGACCGTATTCCATATATGCATCACGCCCGGCCAAACCTCTAATTTTGGCGACATGACCATCTACAAATAACACATTCGCTTTACCTTCATCACGTTTACCGGTTGAAACACCATGATAGGTCGCGAAATTTGCCTGAACTTCATAATTTGGATTGTCTCTTTTAAGTGCGTATAACCAAAGATCTGTCTTGGCTAAAGCAGTCCAGCTATAAACAACCGTGTCGCCTTTTCTAAGCGGGTGATTGAGGCTGTCTCTGCCGCCGTTTATGTGCCAGAGATTTTCTTCTGAAAACGCGAAACATTGAGATGTTCTGGTTACTTGGCTTAATTTGATAGAAGGCTCTGTTCTTAATGTTGGGTCTTGAAGAAAGCTCATCCAATCCATACCAAGCCAGCGATTCATCGAATAGCTGTATCTTGGATTAAACGGCATTTTACTGCCGTCTCTGCCTGTCGAATGCGCCGCTTTGTTTGGGCATATATTCAGTCCGCCGGCCTGTGCAAAATTTTTGAAAGTAGGGCACATGTGAACATCAGCGGTTTTTAGATAAGGCCATAAAGTGCCATCAGGTGCATCTTTGTCATAGTGCCATCTGCATTCCTGCTGACATTTGCCGGAATCTACCCCGGCTTTAATGGTTTTCATCGAATATAACCAACTGAAGCTAAAAGGCAGTTTTCCGTTGTTGTCCTGGGCATACATTATCAAAACAGGGCCGTAATTTTTGATATTTGAGCCGCAAACTATGGCTCTTGCCTGTTCGCGGGCATTGTTGAGGGCGGGGACTAAGACCGCCAGAAGGATGGCGATAATGGAAATTACCACGAGCAATTCTACGAGCGTAAACCCTTTTGCAGAACTTGCTGGTAAAGCTGAGTTTTCTTGTGCCATTAACACACCCTCATCAATAATATGATAATTATGGATTATAGTTGATTGTTGTCTATTTGTCAATCAAATTAGTTGCACAAAAGTTTGTGCAACTAATTGGTTGCCGGCGGAAATGCGTTAAAAACAATTATTATGGGGCGGATTGCAATTTTGCAAAAAATACGATAAGATATAAAAAGCGTTCATAGGAAAATTTTTGTTGTTCAAAGATTTTATGAAAATAAAAGTATATAATGTGTCTACAATAATCTAATGTCAGGTGAATTTAAAATGCTGGCTCTGCCAATTACTCTCAAGCAAATTGCAATTAACGCAGGAGTGGATATTTCTGTGGTTTCCAGAATTCTAAATGGAAAAGCGGACCAGTATAGAATCAGCAGAAAATGCCAGGATAAAGTAAAAAAAGTTGCGCTGGATTTAGGATATATACCTAATGCGTATGCGGTAGGTATTAAGACAGGGGAATTTCACTGCGTCGCTCTGCTGCAAAGCGGTATGTCGGGGAAAAGTTATCTGCCGGAAAAATTAGTTTCTGAAATACATAGAAATCTTGAAAAAGAAGATAAACACCTTCTGCTTGCCAATATTCCTGAACATAGCGGCGAAGATGTCCCCAAAATTTTTCGTTCACTGATGGCTGATGGATTGATTGTGAATTACTATCAGGATTTGCCGCCTTTAATCAAAAAAGCAATCGATAAAACTTCTATGCCGACGGTATGGATGAATTATAAAATGCAATATAATTCAGTTTATCCCGACAGCTATTCGGCAGCAAAAAAAGCAACAGAATATCTTATAAATCTTGGCCATAAAAGAATCGCATACTGCAATGTGTATTTTAACGATTTGCGTCCAAATGCCCATTACAGTGTCTCAGAACGACGTCTTGGCTATAGCGAGACAATGAAAAACGCCGGGCTTGAAGTGATGGATCTCACGCCGAATTACAAGGTTGATGATGAGATGGAAAAACAAACAGAATTGTTTTATCAAACCCTCAAAAGCCCAAACAGACCAACGGCAATTCTTTTGTATTGGTCATATTCCATGCCGGCAGTGCAGATGGCGGCGTACAGGCTCGGTCTCAATATTCCCGGAGATTTGTCCGTTATAACGTTTGCGTGCGAATCGCATCAACGTATCGGTTTGACGGCAACGGCAATGCTCGAACCTGAAACAGATATGGGCTGCCAAGCTGTTGCGATGCTCGGACGCAAGATGCACACGAGAGAAAAAAACTCGCCTTCAGTCAAGCTGGATTATCTGTTTTTGGAAATGGGAACGTGTGCGAAACTTTCATAATTGCCCATATCTGAAACCTCAAAATTGAGTCAATTTTGAGGGTGAAAAAGCGCGCTTATTTTTTGCGTAAATGGGGATAAAACAGCCATAAGTCATAAGACCACAAGAACATACGTCAATTTTTCAGAAATCACTAAAAAGTACAAAAAAAGCGAAAAAAAAGTGTAAAAAAAGCGAAAAAAAGTGATGCAAAAGCGTAAAAAAGTGAACGAAAAACGACAGAAGTTCAGGCTATAGAGGATAGAAAAGATTCTACTTTTGACGCAATTTGGATATCTTCATTACTGATTGCGCAAGGGGTTAAAATATGAACTTTTTGAAGGTATGTGAAAGAAGACTTTTTTTTATCGGTTGAGATTGAGGGAAAGAAGGATATAATTTTAATTCAGAATTTTAGAACTCAGAACACAGAACTCAGAATTTTAGAACTCAGAACACAGAACTCAGAAGCGAAAAAAAGGAAGTTAAGAAATAAGGAGGCAAAGAAGAACGACAAAAAAATTCACCACCCGAGAACACCCCCGACTTCTCGAGGGCAGGCTCCGCACAGGATATTATTTAACCGCGGATCCCCGATCAGGTCGAGGACAGGTTTCACGGATTTAATGGATTATATTAACCACCCCCGCATGCGCGAGGGCAGGCTCCGAAACGAATTTGCACCACGAAGCGACGAAGAGCCACGAAGATTTAATTTTATATACTTTAAAAACGAATTTTCGCGAATGATTTTTTGAAAATAAAATATTGCTTGAGCCACAGAGCTAAAGAGTACCACAGAGACGATTGCTTAAACTAAACTATTAATAAAATAGTTTAAATTCAGATTAATCAACCTGCTCCGCAAACGAGCTTGCTCTGCAGTTCTCAAATCTGAATTTTTATCGGCAGAGCCAATAAAGTTTAAGCAATAAACGTTGATGTAACAATGGCGGAAAAGTGGATAGTGAAAAGTGACCCCGGTTAGATAGCTTGAAATCTCAAAGAAGATAACTGACGCATCTAACGGGGCAAGACGGCGGCGGAAGCCGAGAATTTTTAAAAAGGCAGGGGAAATGAAATTGAAAATTTGAATGCCAATCACGTCGAAGACGGGAAAGCATCCCTGCGGGAGATTGAATATTGAAAATAGGTCGCTTTTCCTAATTATTCCTTTTCACTTTTCTTTAGTATAATTAATATATATTATAAAACGTAAATGTTTTGAAACGTTTGAGAAAAGCGAGTACAGGTTCGGGCTATGGTTTTATACATAAAGCTTATTAAATTTTTGTTAATACGATTAAGGTAAAGATTATGCGGCCTTTGTTTTCTACAGATTATGAAATAGACGTTATATTTGGCAAACTTGCCGCCAGTTGTATAATGCTTTTGGGCATCAATTTGGTATGGAAGAGTCTTACTGCAGGTAAGTTTTATTTATCACCAATTTTTTTTGCGTTTGCGATACTTGTCCCTTGCACATATTTGTTCTCCTTGATCACATACAGAATAAAACTTGCCAAATTGGCATTTCAAATCTGGACTGTTTTTATTTTATTACTATTTTTTTCTCAAACGAATAGAATTTTGAATAAATTTTCTAGCTTTTGGGCGGGAATTCTTCCGTATGCTCTTGTAACAGTTTGTATGCTAATAGGACTAAAAGGAATAGGAAGAATCAAAGATGGCAACCAGTTTGACATAGATAAAACTTCCAAGATTCCCGAATCATATCGCAACTTGCGAATACTAGTAGGCTCAGTGGATGGTATTATATCCCTCCTTTCTACATTTATCATTATGGTATTGGCAGGTAAATACTTTCATGATTTTGCCCTTGCTAATTGGCCATCATTTGGAGAACGAAAAATATTATTATTTTGTATAGGTGTGGGTGTAGGATATTATCCCAGTAGAATTATGGGAGCAGTTATTTCTTGTATTTTTACATTTTTAGTTAACTCGTCATATAAGTATTATGCCGAATCAAAATGAGATATAATTGTAGAATCCAAAAAAATGCTTTCCCTGTCTGGTCTTGCTGATGCAGGGTTAAACTTTGGATAACTTAAGGAATCACTATGAAACTCTTACCATTATTGCACTAATTCCATTTGCTTGCGCGTGGCTCGGAACGATCGCTTCCCGTTCGGGGATTTCATAAAACCGCCAACGCTTTGAATAGTTTAAATTCATATCACATCATTCCAGTTGCGGTATTAATTTTGGGAGTGTTCATAATTATATGCAATGTGTGTTTGTTTATTCATCCCTTGATATATAGGTTGCATCATAGAAATATGGATGGTTATAAATATGTTTCTGGTTTTCCCCTTGTTGGCACTATTTTAATTGCTTTTTATTCGCTCATCAGTTTTCCCAAGCCCGAAATGTCAATTTACTTATCTATTCTTCTGCTGATTGATACAGGCGGGCCTTTATGGTTTGTTATCTGTACGTTGAGGCAAAAAGAATTGTGGGAAGGAAATCAAAAATTCAAGGGCAACTTTCAATAATTGCAAAAGCGTGATTTGATTTTTAAATTGCCCACTCCATTGCCTGCCTTGCCGAAAGGCTGCGGGGGGTAAAATGAAAACCATTGGCAATCGCAGTTCGGATGAATGGTTAACAATTTAATTATTTAACCAATGGGCGGCGAAGGCGGAGAAATCGAGGAAGTTAATTAAATCGTCGTGCGGGACTGCTATATCGCAACTCGGATCCCAATCGGAATCGGCGGGGGAAGTCAGCCAGGCAGTTGAAAAATCGTAAAGAAAATTATTATCAATAATTTCAGGGAGTTTTAAATCGTCGGCGAAATAGCCGTAGAGGTAACAAGCTTCGGCCTGCCAAGGGAGGCAGGGTTCGAGCGTGCTTGCGTTCTGGATGTTCATATAATATTTCCACGGATTTTTTATGTAGTTGTATAGGAAATCATAGGCATTGATGTTTCCGCAGAGATAGCCGGGGACGGGGTTTATGTGGTCAAACCAATAGAATGAGTAAATGTCTGTTCCGTGTGAGTAATCGCCGTAGCCGGTGATGAAAATTCTGGAGACGGGGTTTCGGCCGCTAATCCATTCGAGAGCGTCGAGAGCGGTATCACGGTAAACGGTGTTGCCAGTCCATTCATAGACGCGAATCAAAATGTAAGCATAGCAGGCGATTTTACCACTGGAGCCCCAAGTTATGTCGCCGGTGCTGTTGATTGGGATCCTGTATGGGCTTCGTCCGGCGTTAGTAACTAAGGTGTTTGCTAAATTAGTATATGCGGTTCTGATAGCGTTTCTGATGGAAGTATTTACGGGGCGGGTTGTTTCGGCGTAGTCCATGTGGCCTTTGCCGATTGCTGTGATGCCCTGCATAGAAGTTTGCGCACTTGTATATCTCGATGTGAAATAATCGTGATATGTGCTGTTGCCTGTCGCGATATAAAGTTCAATGGCGGCAAATTGTCGGAATGAACTGTCGGAAGTTATGCCGTACGACCATGTAGTGTTTGAGATTCCGCTCTTTGGATTGTATGTAGATGTATGCGCCATAAGCCATGACCATGAAAGTTCTGCGCGGTCAAGTAAATCCTGGGCATAAGTCTCCATTGATGGAATGTCCGCAAAGAGAGGATATGCTTTAGCGAAAATTCCGGAGAGGATGCAAGCAGCGCCTGTTGAGACGTCGGAAACTCTTTGCGCGTATTCAACTCCGCCCTGGCAGATTACGATGAAATGGACGCTGCCATCGGTGTTCTGCATTTTTTTGAACCAGTCGAGTTTGTATTTAATTAAGTAAACAAGATCGTTGATACTGCCGTCGGATTCGGGGAGGTTCAAAACATCGGGGCCGAGTTTCTGTTTCTGGTGTTCGAGCATTTCGAGGAGGAACCAGAGCGTTGTAACGTTATTATGGATGTCGAGGTGCAGGTCGCCAGCATCGAACCAGCCTCCGGCGACGTTGCGGGAAGTTATTCGCCGGTTGTCTGGGTCGTAGTCGTACATCTTTGTCGGGTCGTCATCGTCGTAGTCGTAAACGCAAGTAGAATTGTTTGCGTAAATTGCGGGGCGGGTATGGCCTTCGGCATAGGGTTCGACAATTGCCTCGGCGGAACGAGCGTAATAGAAGAAACGCAGAGTATCGCGAAGCGGGTCGTCGAATATGCGTTTGCCAATTTTGAAAGCGGGAGAAGTTTGCGCCAACTCGGGGCAATGTATGAAATACCTGCCGGGAGTTGTGAACGAAGTAAAATCGGCGTGGTAAACTGTGTCGCCGGTTTGATTCCATGAAGATGAGTATGGAGTTATAAGCTGGAGATTGCCCTGATAAACAACGGCTTGGGTGTCAGCATTTTTTAGCTGGAAATATGTGGGGGCGGGACTGACGGTTCCGGTGAGATAACTGACGAGGGCGATTTTTTTGCTGTTTGGGGTATAGCCAATCTGGTTGACTTTAATCATATCCTTATATTCGTTTGCGATGTCGGGAATGATTTTCATTTTTTCGATGTAGAGCGTGTTGGCTGCGCTGTAGCTGCCGGTAGTTGAATATTCGATGAAGCTGATGCGCGTTAAATCGATATAGGGATTTGCGGCGAGAAAATCGGCCGTTGGGATGTAAACGTCCTGCCATTGAGTTGATGGAGTAACATAATTCGAAAGGCTGACAGAAGCATTGTGGCTGACATAAGAGCCGGGGTAGCCGGAATAGATCGAGTATTTATTCCAAATTGAATAGTCATCGTATAATCTTACCATCAGTCCTGCGCCGGAAGCGATTGCGCCCCATTTTACGCGTAAATAAAGAAGAGGCTGCTCACCATAACGAAAGAAATTAACGGAATGTCCGCCATCGAGTTTGAATTGGATGTTGCACCAGCCTCCGCCGCCGAGTCGAGTGGTAGTGAAGACAAGTGAGCCATCGCCCTGAGACATATCGACTGGGACGTCGCCGCCATTTCCGCCGGTACAATTTAGAAATGTCGCGCCAGTGGGGCCGACCCATGCGTAACCTTTTCCGCTGCCCCAACATGTAGGCGAGCCGACGTTTGAGTTTGCGAGGTCGAAAAAGTTTATTCCGATCGCTTCCTGAACTGCGGGGGCGTTTTGGGTAAAAGAAAAAAGCGTGAGGAAGATTAAGAATATTTTTAAAGCTAAATAACGATGGGGAAAGATAATGGCTGATATATTATTTTCTACTTCCATGAAAACATTATAGTAAAAACGAGTGGGAAATGCAAGTTAAATCGTCTGCACAATCGATTGTAAATGCAATTTAACTGATATTCAAGGGGTAATATGTTTTTTTAATAGCAGGATTGTTATAGTTCAATATACCTTGAGATTGCTTCGGCTGCGGCCTCGCAATGATAATTTATGCGACATCGACGAGGGTTAATGAGCCGGCGAATTTGCGGATGAGTTCGGCGCGGATGTTTTTGTGGTTGGCTGAGGTGAGCATCGGGTCTTTTTCGACGAGTTCGAAGGCGTCTTTGCGGGCCATCTTCAGCAAATCCATATCGTCGATGATGTTTGCGATTTTCATATCGGGCAGGCCGTGCTGGCGGGAGCTTAATAATTCGCCGGGGCCGCGGAGTTTTAAATCGTGCTCGGCTATTTCGAAGCCGTCATTGCTGCGTTCCATAATTTCAAGGCGGCTGTTTGCAGTTTCGTTTTCGGTTTGTGCGACGAGAAGGCAATATGATTTTGAGGTGCTTCTTGCGATTCGGCCGCGGAGTTGGTGAAGCTGTGCGAGTCCGAACATATCGGCTTCTTCGATGACCATTATGGTTGCGTTTGGGATGTCGATGCCGACTTCGATGAGGACGGTTGAGACGAGGCAATGGATTTTTCCTTTGCGGAACTCGTCCATGATTTTTTGTTTGTCTGAGCCGGACATCTGGCCGTGAAGGAGACCGATGGAAAATTCCGGGAAAATATTTTTGCTCAAGTTTTTATATTCGGCGATTGCGGCTTTCACGTCTCCGTTTTCGCTGTCAACGATTCTTGGGTAAACGAAGAAGGCCTGTTTTTTTGCTTTTAGTCTTTCGCGAATGAACTCGTAGGCTTTTGGCAAATCTTTCGGGTGGATGTATCTTGTCTGTACTTCGCCTCGGCCGGGCGGTGAATGGCGGATGATTGAAATATCCAAATCGCCGAAGACGGTCATCGCGAGGGTGCGCGGAATCGGGGTTGCGGTCATGACGAGGCAGTGCGGGGTTGTGTCTTTTCGGAGGCTTGCACGCTGATGAACGCCGAACTTGTGCTGCTCATCGATAATGACGAGCGCGAGGTCGGCAAACTGGATGTCCTGTTGGAGGAGAGCGACTGTGCCGACGATGATGTTTGTTTGGCCGGTTTTGATGGGTTCGAGGACTTCTTTTCTTTTTTCGCCATTGAGGCCGCCGGTGATGAGGCAACGGTTTACGCTGCTGTTTTTGAGGTAACGCTCGATATTTGTAAAATGCTGGGCGGCGAGGATTTCGGTAGGGGCCATTATGGCGACCTGCTTTTTGTTTGCGACTGCGACAAGCGCGGCATAGAGAGCGACGACGGTTTTGCCGCTGCCGACGTCGCCTTGAAGAAGTCGATTCATTGGGATATCTTTTGCCAAATCGACAGAAATTTCATCGATAACTTTGTCCTGGTCTTCGGTGAGCAGGAACGGGAATCTTTTTCTGATTCTCGAATCAATCTGGTCGGTGCGGGTCAGCGGCTGGGCTTTTTCGAAATGACGTACTTTGTATCTGCGAATCGCGAGGGCGGTCTGCATCAGGAATAATTCATCGTATTTCAAACGGCGTTTGGCTTTGTCAATCTGCTGTTGGTCGAGCGGTTTGTGAATCCAATGGAAGGCTTTTTTTCGTTCGATGAGGTTGGATTTTTTTAAAAAAGCAGCATCGTAAAATTCGGGCATCAGTTCTGTGAGGCCATCGAGCGATTCGTGGACGATTTTTTTTATTTGGCCGGTGGAAAGGTTGGCGGTTGCGGGATAGACAGGGCCGCTGAAGTTGTCGGGGATGAGTTCATCATCTTCGACAATCATAAATTTGGGATTTGAAAGCTGGAGCTGGTGCTTGTAAAGCGCGACCTTGCCCCAGACGACGATTTTCACGCCGGGGGTAATTTTGTCCTGTAAATATCTTCCGTTGAACCAGATGATTCGGCAGAGTCCTGTATCATCATTTACATAAGCTTCGAAATATGGGGGACGGCGCCAGGCCTGCCAGTCGGTGCTTTCGACGAAACCGGCGAGAGTAACGGTGTGGTTTGGTTTTAGCTGTTCGATTTTAACCGGCGGGGGTGCGAAGAACCAGTCGCGCGGATAGTGTTCGAGCAAATCGGAGGCGGTCTTTACTTCGAGTTTTTCGAAAGATTGCGCTCTTGCGGGGCCGACGCCTTTTAGAAACTGCACCGGCATATCGAGTGTGATGCTATTCAATCCATTATCTGTCATTATTATTCCGTGTAGCCGAATTTTCCAATCATTTTAACAAATCTGCATCCGCAAATAGTCCTGGTTTTGAAACCATCAGGAGTTTTTTCCATGGCAACAAGTTCCTGCACGAGTTCCGGACCTACCGGCAAAATTGCCAGGCCGCCGATTTTAAGTTGGTCGGCTAAAGGCTTTGGCAAATCCGGCGCGGCGGCAGTGATAATGATTCTATCAAATTGTTTGTCGGTCGGCCAGCCGCAAGTTCCATCTCCGATGTGAAAACTTATATTTGAGATGTTCAGAGCATTTAAGACCTGCTGGGCACTTATGGAATGACGCTGGATTCTTTCGATAGTATAAACGTGGCGGGCAAGAGATGCAAGTATCGCGGTCTGGTAGCCGCTGCCGGTTCCGATTTCGAGGACGTCGCAATATTTATTGACTTTTAATTCCTGCGTCATTAAGGCGACAATGTAGGGCTGGCTAATGGTCTGGCCGGCGCCGATGGGGACTGGATTGTCGGCATAGGATTGGTCCCGGAATTCAGCGGGGATGAAATCTTCCCTGTGGAGAGAGCCCATAACTTTCAAGAGTTCGGGGTCTTTGATGCCGCGAATCTGGAGCTGGTTTAGAACCATATCCCGTCTTTGGGCGGCAAGTTTATCCTTTTCATTTATCGGCTGCATAATATAATATTGGCGGTATAAATCTTTTTTGCAAATTAAAATTTTTCATGGAGGCAAAAATTATGAAAGCGAAAATCAGCTTAACTGCATTTTATCTGCTGACTATTATTTTAGGCGGGTGTGTTCCGTCGCTGCATCCGCTTTTTACTGAAAATGAACTGGTATTTGATTCAAACCTTGTGGGTAAATGGAGTGAGCCGAATTCAAGCGATATATGGGAATTCAAGACGGCGGACAATAAAAGATATGAATTTGTGCTGACGCAGGACAAAGGCAAAGGTGTTTTTACGGGTATGCTTGGAAAAATCGGGAACGAATTTTACCTTGATATTTTTCCGGAAGATATGAATATTCCGGGGAATGATTTTTATAAGGGGCATTTGATCGGGGCTCATTCTTTTATGAAAATAGATGTAACGAAAGATAGTTTGAAAATCGGGATTATGAGTCCTGAGAGCGTTAAAAAAATATTAGAGGCTGAGCCGAATGCGATCAAGCATGAGAAGGTCGATGACCGGATTATATTGACTGCATCGACGAAAGCATTAAAAGATTTTATTTTGAAATATGCGGCGGATGAAAAAGCTGAACTTTTCGGCAAAGATGAAGATAATAAACCGCTGCGGCGAGTAAGTGTACAGGAAGCAAATGAACCAGAAAACACAGAACCTAATCAACCTCGATAAGCAATATCTCTGGCATCCATTTACGCAGATGAAGGGCTGGCTTGAATCTGAGCCGGTGGTAGTTGAATCAGGCGATGGTTTTTATTTAATCGATACCGAAGGCAAACGCTATATCGATGGTGTGAGCAGTTTGTGGTGCAATGTTCACGGGCACAGAGTCAAAAAAATCGATGATGCGATAAAGGAACAGCTTGGGAAAATCGCTCATAGTACGCTGCTGGGGCTTGGGCAGACGAAATCGATAGAACTTGCAGAGAAACTTGTAGCTGTTGCGCCGAAAAATCTAAAAAAAGTTTTTTATTCGGACAGCGGGGCGACGAGCGTAGAAATCGCTCTGAAAATCGCATACCAATATTATCGAAATAAGGGTGAGAAACGGGATAAGTTTATTGCGCTTGGACAATCATATCACGGAGATACGATAGGCTCTGTCAGTGTCGGAGGAATAGAATTATTTCATTCGATTTTCCGGCCGATGCTTTTCGATACGTTTTTTGCAGAGGCGCCATTTCCATACCGGTTCAACGGAAGCAATGAAGAATGTAAAAATAATTCGCTTGAAAAAATTGAAGAACTGCTCAAAGAACATAACGGAAAAATCGCGGGAGTTATCGCTGAACCGCTGGTTCAGGGCGCAGCGGGGATAATCGTTCATCCTAAAGGATTTTTGAAGGGCGTTCGAGAACTTACCAAAAAATATAATGTTCTTCTGATCGCTGATGAGGTCGCGACAGGGTTCGGCAGGACGGGGAAGATGTTCTCATGTGAGAATGAGGAAGTTTTGCCGGATATTATGTGCGCCGCAAAGGGGATAACAGGCGGGTATCTGCCACTAGCGGCGACGATGGCAACGCAGGAGATTTTCGAAGCGTTTTTGGGAGAGCCGAAAGATTTTAAAACTTTTTATCACGGGCATACATATACAGGAAACGCTCTGGCCTGTGCGGCGGCAGTCGCATCGCTGGAACTTTTCGAAGAGAATAAAATTATCGAATCACTGCCTGCGAAGACCGAATTGATTAGAGATTACCTGAATAAAATTTCTGAGATGGATTTTGTCGGCGATGTTCGGCAATGCGGATTGATGGCGGGAATAGAAATAGTTGAAAACAAAAAGACGAAAGAATCATTTACATACGAAAAATTGATTGGCGCGAAATTATGCGCTGCGATGCGGAGTAAAGGTGCGATGATGCGGCCTCTGTCGGATGTAATTGTTCTTATGCCGCCGGTGGCGATTGATTTAGATACGTTGAATACCTTGCTGGATATCGTTTATGAGACGATTAAAAATGATTTGCCGAAGATAGTAAAAAATTAACCACGAATGAACACGAATTGACACGCTAATTTAAACGAAAAAAAAGAATGGGATTTGAAATATTAAAACACAAAGGGTTATTTATAACGGCGACGGATACGGGGGTTGGGAAGACGCTAATCGCGGGGGCGATTGCGAAAATACTTTCGGAAAAAGGCAAAAAAATCGGCGTGTTCAAACCTGTCGCGACCGGATGTAAAAAGACAAGAGAGGGACTTGTCGGAGAAGATGCAGAGTTTCTGGCGCTGTGCAGCGACAGTGAATTCAGTCTTGCAGATATCAATCCTGAAACTTTCGAAGAACCGGCGGCGCCTTACGCCTGCGAAATAAAAGAGAGCCGGAAAGTTGACCTTGAAAGAATAATCACCGCATATAATTATATCTGTTCGAATTCGGACTACATAATTGTAGAAGGAATCGGCGGGGTTCGGGTGCCGATAACAGAGAATCTGGATGTGCTGGGGCTTGCAAAAATGTTCGGCCTGCCTGTTGTGGTCGTTGCTCGGCCGGGGCTGGGGACAATTAACCATACACTGCTGACGATTGACGCTATAAGAAATGCACAATTGCCCCTTGCAGGGATAATTATAAATGGTTATGATGAACCGAATAGTGATTTCGCCCAGCAAAGCGCACCGGCAATAATAGCTGAAGTCGGAAGAACGCGGATACTTGCTGTTGTGCCCTATGATGAACAGGTGAATATAGGGCAGGGCGAAATCGGAAATATTGTGCCTGACAGTTTGAGTGATATTGACTGGTTAAGGATAATTGAACAAAGATAAAGAGAATGCAATAAATGAAAGACAATGCAATAAAAATAAAACGGCCTGAGTTGAGGCGTTATCTTGTACCTATAAATACTGCTGCGACTCAACAGATGTTTACGGATTGTTTGGTGATTGGCTCGGGAGTCGCGGGTTTGCGAGCGGCGATTGAGGCGGCGGCAAGCGGGTGCGAAGTAATGCTCGTTTGCAAAAAGCAACTCCAGGACAGCAATACGTGGAACGCGCAGGGCGGAATCGCATCTGTGCTCGGAAGCGATGACAGTTTCGAATCGCATATCAAAGATACTTTGGCGACCGGATGCGGAATATGCAATAAAGATACCGTCGAACAGGTCATATCCAACGGGCCAATGCTTGTGAAGGAACTGCTGGAATGGGGAGCAGAGTTCGATAAGAATTCGAGCGGGTCTATTTCGATTACATTCGAGGGGGGGCACAGTCATGCACGAGTTGCGCACGCACTTGGCGATAATACGGGCAAAGCAATTGCAGCGGCTTTGATAAACAAAGTTAAACAATATGAAAATATTACGATTATAGAAAATTATTTCGCGATTGACCTTATAACAAATGATGCGGGAGTTTGTATCGGCGTGATTGGGAAAAATTCCAAACGCACGAACGAAATTATATGGGCGAAAACAACGATACTCGCGACAGGCGGAGCGGGGAGATTATTTCGTGAGACGACAAATCCTGATGTCGCTACGGGAGACGGTCTTGCGATGGCGGCTCGGGCGGGGGCGGTACTTCGGGATATGGAATTTATGCAGTTTCATCCGACGACGCTTTATATCGCAGGGGCATCGAGGGCACTTATTACTGAAACGCTTCGGGGTGAAGGAGCGATTCTGCTGGATACGAATCATCACGCATTTATGGCAGAGTATCATAAGGATGCGGAACTTGCGCCGCGGGATGTTGTGAGCAGGGCGATTCTTGAGCAGATGCTTAAAACCGGCTCGACACATGTTTTTTTGGATGTGCGGCATTTCAATAAAGAATTTTTCGCGAAGAGATTCCCGCTGATTAACGAATTGCTTGAAAGTTTCGATATCGATATAAGCAAAGATTTGATTCCGGTCCGGCCAAGCGCACATTATATGGTTGGCGGAGTTAAGACGGACAGTCTTGCAAGGACGAATATACCTCATTTTCTGGCGTGCGGTGAAGCGGCATCGACAGGACTGCATGGAGCGAACAGGCTCGGCAGTAATTCACTGCTCGAAGGTCTTGTGTATGGGAAAATCGCGGGGCAGACGGCATCGCAGCAAGCCAAAAAAACTGTAAAGACAGCGGGGCCGCCGAAGTTCCGTTATGATATTCCGCTATCGGACAGGAGCAGGCTCGATACGGAAGATGTTTTGAATTCGCTTCGGTCTCTGATGTGGCGAAATGTGGGTATAACGCGCATGGCGAAACCGCTTGCCGAGGCACAGGAGATTATCAGTTTCTGGCAGCGGTATGTTCTTGATAAAGTATTTGATAATCCGACGGGATGGGAATGTCAAAATATGCTGACGGTTTGCCTGTTGATGGCAAAGGCGGCGGAACTGCGGACTGAAAGCAGGGGCGTGCATTTCAGAAACGATTTTCCGAAAACAGACGATGTGAAATTTAAGACTCACCTGGAATTTGAATAGACACGGATTAACGAGGTCTTTTTTAGACACAGATTTACACGGATTAACACGGTATAGGTTAATAAAATGGAACAGAAAAAAATAGATGTTGGACAGGTAAGGCAGGTTGCGAAACTGAGCAGGCTGGATTTGAGCGAGGCTGAAATCGCTGAATTTACGGTTCAGCTTGAAGCGATTCTGGAATATGTGGCCAAACTTAATCAGCTTGATACTTCGAATGTCGAACCGCTGGCGCATTGTCTGCCGATAAGTAATTGTCTGCGTGGGGATGAAATCAGGCCTTCGCTGGGGACTGAAAAGACACTTTCGAATGCGCCAGATAAAGATGAACAGTTTTTTATCGTGCCGAAAATTCTGGAAGGGGAATTAACGCTATGATTTCCTTTTCCAAAAAAGCAACGACTACAATCATTATCCTTTTATTTTTTTGTTTTTTGCCGAATAGAGTGTGGTCTATGAAATCATTACAGCAGGAAAAAGAATTTAAGACTGAACTAAGTTTGAAATATTTATTGTATTTGCCGAAAGATTATGAAAAGAGCGAGAAGTGGCCGCTGATAATTTTTCTACATGGAGCGGGTGAACGCGGGACTGATTTGAACCAGTTGAAGGTACATGGGATTCCGAAAATAATAGAACAGAAAAAGGATTTTCCGTTTGTGGTTGTTTCGCCTCAATGCCCGGCGAACGGATGGTGGAATGATTATACAGAGCATTTAAAGCTGCTTATAGACCAAATTAAAGCAAATTACAAAATTGATGTTTCGCGAGTTTACCTGACCGGATTGAGTATGGGCGGGTTTGCGACGTGGTATATGGCGGAAAGGTATCCGCAGGATTTTGCGGCGGTTGCGCCGGTTTGCGGGGGCGGGGAACTTTTTTTTGCAAACAGAATTAAAGCGCCGGTATGGGCGTTTCATGGGGCAAAGGATGATGTTGTTCCGCTGAAAAGGTCGCAGGAAATGGTCGATGCGGTTAAGGCTGTGGGTGGTGATGTGAAGTTTACGATTTATCCGGAACTTGGGCATAACTGCTGGGATGCGGCATACGATAATGAAGAATTGTTTAAATGGTTTTTGAGTCATAAAAAACAAGCAAATGAATGATGAAATATTAAAATTAAGCTGCGTACAATTACGCGACAAAATCGGCAAAGGCGAAATAAAAAGCAGTCAAGCCACTGAAGCTGTTTTCGGGCAGATAGAAAAGCACGAAAATAAAATCGGCGCATTTTTGAGTACCTTTAAAGAGCAGTCGCTGCAAAGAGCTTCGGAAATCGACGGCAAAATAAAAAATGGCGAAACTGTCGGCGCTCTTGCGGGTGTGCCGGTGGCGGTAAAAGATAATATGTGCACGATGTTCGGCGCGACGACTTGCGGGTCGAAGATTCTTGAGAATTTTCATTCGCCTTATAACGCGACGGTGATCGAGAAACTGCTCGCGGCCGATGCGGTGATAATCGGCAAGACGAATCTCGACGAGTATGCGATGGGGTCGAGTACCGAAAATTCGGGGCTCAAAAAAACATACAATCCATGGGATTTGTCGCGTGTGCCGGGCGGAAGCAGCGGAGGCTCGGCGGCGGCGGTAGCGGCAGGGATGTGCTTTGCATCGCTTGGTTCGGATACGGGCGGTTCGATAAGACAGCCGGCGAGTTTTTGCGGATTGGCGGGATTGAAGCCGACATACGGCAGGGTTTCACGATATGGACTTGTCGCTTATGGTTCGAGCCTTGACCAGATTGGACCGTTTGGCAAAGATACGAGCGATTGCGCGATGATGCTGAATGTAATTGCGGGGCACGACGAGAAAGACAGCACGAGCGTTGATGAAAATACTGCTGCGGTGAATGATTATCTTTCGAATATCGATAAACCAATAGCAGGATTGAAAATTGCAGTTGTGCCGGAGTTATTCGAAGGCGCGGATAAGGAAGTTGTCGGGGCGGTTAAAGGCGCGATTGAAATTTATAAAAAACTTGGCGCTGATATAATCGAAATAAAAATGCCATATTTCGATTATTCGATAGCGGCGTATTATTTAATCGCAACGGCCGAGGCATCGAGCAATCTGGCACGTTATGATGGTGTGCATTACGGATACAGGTCTAAAAATGCGAACGATTATATCGAAGTGTACGCAAAATCGCGGGCGGAAGCTCTTGGCAGCGAAGTCAAAAGGCGCATCATGCTCGGCACTTACGCGCTTTCGAGCGGGTATTATGACGCTTATTATTTGAAAGCCTTGAAAGTCAGGAATCTGATACGAAGTGATTTTACGGCGGCGTTTGGAAAAGCAGATTGTATAATGATGCCGACAAGTCCGACGACGGCATTCAAGGTTGGTGAAAAAACCGCAGACCCGCTTCAAATGTATCTTTCGGACGTTTATACGATAGCGGTCAATCTTGCAGGTGTGCCGGCGATCAGTATTCCGTGCGGATTAGATGGAAAAAATTTACCGATAGGGTTACAAATAATCGGTTCTACATTTGAAGAAGAAAAACTTTTGAGAATTTCCAAAATGTTTGAGGGTGAAACAGATTATCATAAACTGAAACCACGAATTTTATGAGGTATTATTAACCACGAATGAACACGAATATACACAAATAATTTTTTATTTGGCCTTTAATGTGTGATGAAGAGAATATAATTTATAAAGAGTTGTCTTATAAGATAACGGGATTGGCTCTTGAAGTGCATAATGAGCTTGGGTGTGGTTTCCTTGAAAAAGTTTATGAAAATGCTATGATTATGCTTTTTGAAAGAGAAAAAATATCTGCAAGGCAGCAGGCGCCTGCCGATGTATATTTTCATGAGAAAGTAATAGGACAGTATTTCGCGGATATTCTGGTTGATAATAAAATAATCTTAGAATTGAAAACTGTGGATGTAATCACTAATGTTCATGCAGCACAGGTTTTAAACTATTTGCGTGCAACTGGAATCAAATTAGGAATAATTTTAAACTTTGGCAACCCAAAGTTTGCTTATAAGCGATTAGCATTGTAGAGATTAACCACGAATAAACACATATATTCAAAATTTAAGACAGAAGGCAGAAATGACAAAGATTAATGAACAAGAATTTGAAAAATGGAAACAGGAGAATCAAGCTAATTTAATTGTATGGGCAGAGCAATTTAAGGCGGCCGTTTCGGCAGGAGAAAATGCTTTAAGAAGTGTAATACTGATAAATGGTGGAGCGGCGGTGGCTCTGTTGGCTTTTGTTAGTAATGTTTGGGATAAATCTATTACAAACCAAAGTATGAATTTTAATGTTTTACTGATTTCAATGGCGATTTTTACTATTGGTACTCTATTTGGTGGATTAGCCATGAGTTGGCATTATCTTGAGCATAATGCCAGTATAGCGTCTGAAAGAAGAAAATGGGGTAAGTGTTGTGATTGGTTTGTAGGTATTTCCTATGTCTTTTTTGTTATTGCTTCTTTAATTGCTATATTTGCTTTCTGGATGCAATGTACTGGAAAAACGACTTGTTAAATAAATAGTGTGTATTCGTGTAAATTCGTGGTTAATAAAAGTAATAAATAATAATTAGTGGTTTACATAATGATTAATATAGATAAAAAAATAATTGTTGGATTGGAAATACATGTTCAGCTTGCGACGAAGACGAAAATGTTTTGCGGATGCGAGCTTGTGTTTGCGGCTGAGCCGAACAGTAAGGTTTGCCCGGTTTGCTTGGGACTGCCGGGGGCGCTGCCGGTAATGAACAGGCAGGCGGTGGAATCGGCGATACTTGTGGGGACAGCACTGGGGTGCAAAGTTGCGGAATTTACAAAGTGGGACAGGAAAAGTTATTACTATCCCGATTTGCCGAAAAACTATCAGATAAGTCAATATGATTTGCCAATCGGGTCTAACGGATATATTGAAATTCCGGTCGGGGGCGGAGCGGCAAAGAAAATCAGGATTCGCAGAGTGCACCTCGAAGAAGATGCGGGGAAAAATATTCACGCGGGAAGCGCTTCGCAGGTTGACCTTAACAGGGCGGGAACGCCGCTGCTGGAGATTGTAACTGAGCCGGATATGAACAGCCCGGAAGAAGTGAAATCGCTGGCGGTGGAATTACAGAGGATTGTGCGTTTTCTCGGTGTATCGGAAGCGGATATGCAAAAAGGGCATATGCGGTTCGAGCCGAATGTAAATCTTCATATTGTCAGGGATGGAGTTGAATACAAGACGGCGATTTCCGAAGTGAAAAATCTCAACAGCTTCAAAGCACTTGAAAAGAGTGTCGCATACGAGGCCTATCGGCAATTCGATAATTTTATAAATACGGGCGAAGTTATGCAGAGCGGCAATAAAAAGACTTTCGGCTGGGATGACGTGAAGGAAGTAACGGTTCTGCAAAGAGAAAAAGAAGAGGCGCATGATTATCGATATTTTCCCGACCCCGACCTTGTGCCGGTGGTTGTGAATGAAAAATGGCTCAACGAAATAAACAGCAGGCTTTGCGAATTGCCACTGAATATGCAGGCACGCTTTATAAGTCAATATGGATTGAGCGAATATGATGCATCTGTGCTGACGGCTGACAGGGTAACGGCAGAGTTTTTTGATAAGGCGGTTAAAGCGGGCGGGGACGCGAAAAGAATCTGCAATTTAATTACGCAGAGCGGATTGAAAATGGCGAATGAGAAAGGCTGCAATGTCGCAGAACTCGGGGTTGAGCCGGAGAGGCTTGCAGAACTTGTGAAAATGACGGAAGCGGGCCAAATCAGCGCGACGGCGGCGGTTACGATTTTCGCTGAAATGACGAGCAGTAAGGAACAGCCCGGGCAAATCGCGGAGAGAATGAATTTGATTCAGAAAAGCGATGCGGGAGAACTTGAGAAAATTGTCGATGAGGTGATTGCGGCCAATGCACAGGCGTTTGCAGATGCGACAAGCGACGGCAAAAAAACCAAAAAGGCTATCGGGTTTTTGATGGGTCAGGTAATGCAGAAGACGAAAGGGACTGCGAATCCGCAGGTTGTGTCGAAGATTCTCGAATCAAAATTGAAGCAGTGACAAGAATTTAATCTTTTTGGAGGACTTTGTTTTCAGAGCCTTCTATCATTCTTTTGATGTTGCTGTGATGGAGATATATCACAAGCGAACATAAAATAACGGCGGCGAGAATCAGGGGCCAGAGATTTGCGAAATGCCAGGAGGGGATAAAAGTTGTGAGGAAAATCATTATTGCAGGGAACACGGCCGCGGCAATAACAGAACCGAGCGAGATATATTTCCAGGTCAAAACTACGAATCCCCAAAGTGCAAATGCGATAATGCCCGCGATTGCATAATACGGCCAAATGCCTAAAACGACACCGAAACTTGTGGCGACACCTTTCCCGCCTTTGAAGTTCAGATAAATCGGGAAGATATGTCCTAATATCGCGGCTGCTCCGATTGCCAGCCAGATGAAGAGAACAGCAGGTGTAGGTGAATCGGGAATAATAAATATGTTGGCAATGAATACGGGAATAAAGCCTTTAAGCACATCGAGGGCGAAACAGATATATGCCCATTGTTTACCGCAGGCACGAGAAAGATTTGTCGCTCCGAGATTTCCGGAACCAATGTTGCGAAGGTCTACGCCGTGCATTTTCGCGATGAGCAGCGCGAATGAAATTGAGCCGATAAGATAAGATATTATAATTAGAACGACTGCTATCATTTTTGTGTCCTGTTTTTTATTATATCACTATAAAGTTTTAGAAGTTTTTCACAATGAGAATGGATTGAAACTTTCGATTTTATATCGTCTTCTTCGATTGCTTTTTTGGCGGCATCTATATTTTCCGTAACGCAGAAAAATCGCATAGCCTCGGTGAGTGCTTCAATGTTGTCGGGTGAATCGAAGACTTTACCGTGCCTGTCGGGAGTAAATAAATCTGACGCACCGTTAAATTTGGTGGTTATCACAGGCTTGCCATCGGCGAGAGCTTCGAGAATGAACCTGCTGGCAGGGTCATAATAAGTCGGCAATACGGCAACGTGTGAAATGGTGAGCAGATTTTGTATATTGCCCGGCTGACCCATGAAAATGACTCTGTCCTGAACGCCTGCTTTTGCGGCGATACGTTTATATCTGTTGACTTTGCCTCTTCCGGCGACGATGAGATATGCCGGTCTTTTTGTGAGTTTGTCTTTTAGTGCGGCTATCGCATTTACAAGAGGCATAAAGCCTTTGAGCCTGAAATTGTTAGCGGCGAAAAGGAAAAAGACGGGCTGGTCAGCCTGCTTCAGCTTGAAATTCGAATAAATTTGTGCACGCAGCCTGTCGCATCTGCCTTGGTCGATGTTTTTTATATGCTTTATTCCATTGTGGATGACTATAATTCTTTCATCGGGCAGGTTATAGTGCTTTTTGAATTGCGTTTTTACGTATTCGCTAAGCGCGGCGACAATCGGGCCTTTGTCTGCTTTACAAAGTTTTTTTTCGGCACTTGCAAACGCGGTTCTTTTGAAATTCGCACAGCTTGTCAATAATTTGAAAATTCGCAGGCCATTGCTGCTATAGCTTGCGGCATTACGAATTGCAGCTTCGGGATAACTTCCGCCTCTGGGCTGGTAAATATCGGCAAAATCAAAAGGAACAACACTATGAACGATATCATAATGATTTTCGTTTAAATGCTGTCTAAGTGCTTTTTCAAAAGTTTTAAGCGAAACTCTTTTTTCCGTATTTCCGCATAAAACCTGAACTCTATGGGATTGAGTCGTACCTGTGGCGGCAAGGATTTTGACATCCACATCGGAAAGCGACATTGTGGCGGCAAGTTCAAAAACGCTTTTTTCTGCGCCGCCTAATGTGATGTTCGCACGTTCTGTAATTATAGCAACCTTCATCCCGTTAGACCTCTCAACACGTTAACTCTTTGCAAACCTGAATTTATAATACATTGTTTTACCATACTTCAAACCTATACTGTTAAAGAGGTCTAACGGGATTCATTTTGTTTCATCTCGAAAGGCGCTGTGCGGTTATGTTTTTTATCGTGTTTTGCCATACGTTCTGCTTTTAATTTTATTTTTTTAACAATACTTCTGTCGGATTTAGTTAATTTTTCTTTCTGAAAATAATATAAAAAGAATCTCAGCCTGTCAGTTTTAGTAATAGTATCGCCCGGCGAAGAATAATAAAGCTGAGCAAGGTCTTTTATAAGATATTTTTTGGAAAAACACAACGGTTTAAATGCCCGGTTTAAATCAATCAGCGTAAAATTACCATGTGAATCGCTGAATATATGGCAAAGATACAAATCTCTGTGCCTGAAACCTGTATCATGAAACTTGCGTACAAATTCGGCGAGGTTTTTGATAAATTGGTTTTTGCCGCTGAAAAATATTTCAGGGAGTTTTTCTTCGAGACTGGACGCGTTGGGGATTTTTTCAGTTATTATAAAACTCTGCTTTTCGAACAAACCGTTCCATCTTTCGCCATAGGCAATAACCTGCGGAGTATTTATGCCGGCCTGCTGCAATTTTATTCCGGGTTCGAGGTCGCAGGCCATTACGGATATTCTTTTTCTTTGATTTAGCCAGTTTTTGAATTGTGTAAGCTTTGGAATGTTCTGGTATCGCTTTAAAAATAGTATCGATTTGGGATTTTCTGTTTCGAACATTATTCTTTGGCGGAATGAAGCGAGGTTTGCTTTGGCGAGATTTTTGCCTTTTTCAAATTCGAAGACAGCATCGATGCTTTCAAGATTGAGTTTATTGAAGCAATCGACGAAATCGCTGCGAATGTAACAACCGGGATTTATTTCCACGAAATTATTCATTTTTCAAGAATTTCTCGACGGCCGAGCAAACCTTTTCGGCAGAGATGGATTCCATACAATAATGTTTATCTTTTTTGCAAACCGATTTATCGCAGGGTGCGCACGGGACATCGGCAATGATTTTGATTTCATCCTGATAATCATTTGCGGTCCAGGCGGGATTGTTGGGGCCGAAAAGGGTAATGACTTTTCGGTTAAGAGCAATCGCGATATGGCGCGGGCCGGTATCGTTTGTGATGACAAGGCCGGCGAAAGAAAACAAGGCTTTTAATTGGCCGAGTGAAACAGGATTTTTGCCGAGATTTTCGATTGGGTGTTTGGCAAGCGAGCAGATTTTTTCAGCAATCGCTATTTCCTCTTTTGCCGGGCTTACGGAAATAAAGACGTTTGCGGAGAATTTCTCAATAAGAAAATCAGCGACTTGCGCGAAATTTTCTTCCTGCCAGAGTTTGCTGGGGCCAAAAGCACCTCCGGGAACGAGAATAACTTGCGGGTTTTTAACGTTCAGTTTGCCGCTGAATTTTTCCATTACAACTTGTTTATCGGTTTCATTTACCGCAAGTTCCGTTTTTTTGTTGGAAATATCGCCGCCAAGGCTTGATGGAATCGCCAAATAATAATCAATCACAGAAATCGGTTTATAATGATTCTTTGAAATCTTCTGAGGATATAGTTTATCATTCAGGAAGATGCCTCTGCCGTCTCTTGCATAACCTGTTCTGGTTTTAATGCCCGCCCAAAATACGGCTAAAGCCGAAGCGAATGAATTTTTAAAAAGAATCACATGGCTGAAATTATATTTTTTCAATTGAGAAGCTATTTTGAAAGGATTGCTTTCGTTCTGGATTATCCATTCATCAGTAAATGGACAACCTGAAATAATTGCGGCTGTGGTTTTGTTGGCGAAGAATGTGATTTTGTCGTTTTCAAATAAGTTTCTAATGCTTCTTAATGCGGGAGTTGCCATAATCGCATCGCCCATAGGAGAGGGAAGCCAGACTAATATATTTTGACGAGTCATAATAGGCGGCTTCCGGTTATTTATCTTTGTGCATAATGAAAAGCGTCAGCGACATAAGCTGCAGCACAATAGCGAAACCCAAAGCTGTGAAAACAGCGGCGTCATTGTCGGTAGGCGAAAGTCTGTACCATATCCCCACAACAAGGCAAAACAGCACAAGGGCCTGTAAAATTCCGGCAAAAAGTTTAAGGGCAGAAAATTCGCTATATTGGTCGATTCGATTTTTAGTTTGAAGCAGGAGCTTAATTTCCTCAAGCAGATATTCTGTTCGAGAGCCGGAATCGGGTGGAATTTGCTTTTCTTCTTTAAATTGCTCAGCAGGCTTTTGTTCTTCGACTTTTTCTGCAACCGGTTCTTCCGGGACAACAGGCTCTGCCTCTTTTTGGGGTTCTATTTTTGTTTCGACAGGGGGTTCAATTATCGTGGGTTTTTCATCAATAAGTTTTTCTGCGGTTGGGATTGCTGCTGCCTCGGCAGGCTTAATTTCTTCCGTAATTTTTTGGGGCTGAACAGGCTTTTCTTCCGTAACCAGTTTGATAACAGGTTTCGGAACATTCTCTCTCTTGACTATGTTTACCGCTTCTCGGAGGTTTATGGCTTCGAAATCGGGGTCGGGGTCAGCAGATTTTTTTGTTATGGGATTCGTATATGATTTAACGAGGATTGTTTTACAGCCTGCGGTTTTACCGGCGGCGATGTCCCTGTAATCGTTGCCAATCATCCATGAATTTGCCAAATCGATTTTCATCTCCTTCGAGGCGGCAAGAAGCATTCCGGGTTTCGGTTTTCGCCAATCGCTGTCTTTTCGGTATTTCGGAATGGCGCCATCGGGATGATACGGGCAATAATAAATTCTATCAAGATACGCGTTGTGTTCGGCGAGGAGGAGTTTTAATCTTTCGTGAACTTGCGCAAGCGACTGCTCGGTGAAAAGCCCGCGTGCTATACCCGACTGATTTGAAACAACAATCAATTTGAAACCCATTTTGCGAAGTTCGACTAATGCGGGGGCGGCTGTAGGCAGAAGCTTTACCTTGTCAGCGCTGCTGATGTAACCGCTGTCTTCGATGATTGTGTCGTCCCTGTCGAGAAAAATAGCTTTGTCAGGCATAATGCCTCCTATGAAAACTGTTTCTCCACCAAATCACAAATAATATGATAAGCTATCTGATGAATTTCCTGAACGGCGAATGTCTTTTCGGCCTGTGCACATAAACATACATCAGCAAGCTTTTCGAGCGGCGAGTTTTTCTTTCCTGTGAACGCGATGATTTTTGCGCCGATTTCTTGCGTGATTTTTGCGGCTTTTACAACATTTGGACTGCTGCCGCTGGTTGAAAAAGCCCAAAGGCAATCCTGCTTTTTCACAAGACCTTCGACTTGTCTTGCGAAAATATCTTCGAAGCTGTAATCATTTCCGATGCAGGTTAAAACGGATGTATCGGTTGAGAGGGCGACAGCAGGCAGAGCTTTGCGATTAACGAGAAATCTGCCGATGAATTCGCCTGCGATATGCTGAGCGTCTGCCGCGGAACCGCCGTTTCCGCAGATGTACAATGTTCCGCCATTTTTAATGCTGGTTACGATAAGGTTTGCGGTATCTAAAATAATGTCAAGGCCTTCGGCTTCGAGATTATCAACCATTTTTCTGTGCATTGCTATAGTTTGCGCAATGTGTTTTTTCATTTGTTGTGATTCCATAAAGATTTCATTTTTTCAATAGTTCCAGTAGAACTTTTTCCTTCCACAAGCTGCGCCAATACAACTTTTCCGCCATTGGACTCAACGAACTCTCTACCTATAACGCCTTTTTCCGCCCAGTCCTGTCCTTTGACGAGAATGTCCGGGTTTACTTTTTTAATGATATTCAGCGGGTCTGGCTCATCAAAAATTACGATGTAATCAATGCTTTCAAGGCCTGAAAGAACGGCCGCTCTGTCAAGCTGATTGTTGATAGGTCTTTCAGGGCCTTTTATTGCTCTGACGCTCTGGTCGCTGTTGAGGCCGAGCACGACGATGTCGCCTTGTTTTTTGCAGAAACTTAAATATTCTATATGGCCTCTGTGTAAAACATCGAAGCAGCCATTTGTGAAAACGATTTTTTGTTTATGGTTTCTGTGCCAGGTGAGTTGGCTGACGAGTTGGTCGGTACTTTTAATTTTTGAGCCGCTTTTTTGCCTTCTGCTAATCAATTCATTTACAATTTCATCGATTGTAACAGTAGCGGTACCGAATTTTTCTACTTCGATGCCGCCGGCAATGTTTGCGATTTTAACAGCCGTTCTGTAATCGATTCCTGCCGCAAGTGCCGCTGCTGCCGCGGCTAATACCATATCGCCTGCACCGGAAACATCATAGACTTTGCGAATGATTGTCGGAATGTGTTCGGCAATTTCACCTGCTTTCAGATAGGCTCCGTCTTTGTCGAGAGTTATAATTACGGCCTCGAGATCGAGTTTCTTCATCAAAATTTCAGCGGCATTGGCTGCATCGCTGATGGATTTGATGTCAATACCTGAAGCGATTGATGCTTCGAGGCGGTTTGGTGTGATTGCCGATGCTCCTGTATATTTTGTGAAATCCGCACGCGGAGCGGGGTCAATGATAACTTTTTTGCCTGCTCGTTTGGCGGCCTTAATTATTTTTTTACAGAAGTTCTCTTCGAAGAATCCTTTATTGTAATCCTGCAAACAAACTATATCAGCCTGTGTGAGCAGAGATTTGAACTGTTCGAAAAATTTGTCATAAAGCTCGTCGTCCAGTTTACCGTCGTTTTCTTCATCGACTCGCAAAAGCTGCTGAGGATGAATATGCTGTGCAAGGCCGACAAACCTTTGTTTCGTAATTGTCGGTCTGTCAGCAACTTCGATAAGACCTGATATATCGGCGCCGCGGCTCTCAATTAGAGATTTAAGAGTTTGCGCGTTAATGTCTTTTCCGATAACGCCGAGGCACAGAGTTTTTGCGCCGAGTGCTGAAAGGTCCGCTGCAACTGAAGCTGCGCCGCCGGGGCGGTGTTCCTTTTTAACGACTTTCAGAACAGGCACAGGTGCTTCGGGGCTGATTCGCAGGGCATCGCCGTATACGTAAATATCGAGCAGGAAATCTCCCGCAAGCAGCACTTTCGGCGAGCCGAGGTGTTGAACAACGTTTATGAGTTCATCATACATCCAGTAGAAATCCTTTTAATTGTATTTTTCGAGAGCCTTATTTATAAGGGCAATAATTTTTTCCTGACCTTCCACAAAATCAAGCTCGACCATCAGTGAAGCAAATGGAATCTGGAATTTATCGATACTCAATAGAGCGGTTTTAATCCAGTCTTTATGCGTTGTAAGAACAAATTGCGCCTTTTTATACCGCGCATCTTCATAAATTGCCGCAATATCATCGTTGGTGTATCTGTGGTGGTCATTATATACTTTTGTGCCTACAATGTTAAGTGCCATATCTGAAAGAGTTTGGAAAAAAGCGCCGGGATTTCCAATACCGCAAAAAGCGAATATTTTTTTGCCTTGCAGCTCGTTTAAGGTAAGATGCTGGTCTTTTAACAGTTTAATGTACATCGGTTTGTGAACAGCGGATGCGAAAACAACATCAGGCCTGATATTCGATATTCTTTTCTTAATTTCATCGATTTTTTCAGGACTGTTCTGATTCGCACGAGTGATAATTACCGCATCGGCTCTTTTGAGCGACTTGAGAGGTTCGCGAAGCAAGCCGGCAGGTAAAAGTTTTTCATTTCCGAACGGCTCGGTGGCATCGATGGCGACAATATTAATATCTCGCGCAAGTTTTCGGTGCTGAAAGCCGTCGTCCATAACGAGCAATTTCGCGTTATGTTCATTTATAGCTTTTTTGGCGGCGGCAGTCCTATCGGGATTGACTAAAATTACAGCATCAGGAACCGCTTTTGCCAGCATTGCAGGCTCATCGGCGATATCATTTTTTTTCTTGTAACCTCTTGTCAGGACAGCGGTTTTGATTTTATGGTTTGTAAAATAATTGCACAGCCATGCGACAAGGGGAGTTTTGCCGGTGCCGCCGGTGGTGATGTTGCCGATACTTACGACGGCGGCGGGAACTTGCGCAGATCTGATGATTGAAATATCAAAAAGCAAATTTCGCAGAGAAACAGCAAAGCGATAAAAGACTGAAAAAAAACGCAGCAGTGCACGGAGCATCTTTTGGCCAAAAGATGGATTTTTTGACGTAATCAAGTTTCGCCAGAAAATTTCGCTCAAGGCCATATCCTTATATCATTATCCGTTCTTAATTTTCTTGATTATCGCATCTGCCATCTGACTTGTTCCGACAGCGGTGGGGTCGTTGCGGTCTGCCTTCATATCGTAAGTGACGTCTTTGCCTTCGGCAATAACGGAAGCGACGGCGTTTTCGAGCTTTTGGGCTTCAGCATTTTTGCCAAGATACTGGAGCATCAAAACGCCGGAAAGTATTAATGCACAAGGATTTACTTTATTTAGGCCGGCGTATTTTGGGGCGCTGCCGTGAGTTGCCTCGAAAATTGCGCCTTTATCGCCAATGTTCGCGCCGGGAGCGACGCCAAGTCCGCCGACGAGTCCTGCGCAAAGGTCGCTGAGAATGTCGCCGTAAAGATTCGGCAAAACGAGAACATCGTAAAGCTCCGGCTTTTGGATAAGCTGCATGCACATATTGTCAACGATGCGGTCTTCAAACTCGATATCGCTGTATTCTTTGGCGATTTGTCTGCTGACTTCCAGCCAAAGACCATCGGTGTATTTCATAATGTTGGCTTTGTGGACGGAGGTAACTTTTTTCCTGTTATTTTTGCGGGCATAATCGAATGCGAATCGAACGATTTTTTGGGTTCCCGCAACGCTTATGGGCTTAATGCTTATGCCGGCGTCATTTGCAATCTGTTTTTTGCTGTGCTTGTTGAGCCAGTTGATTAATTCTATGGTATCGTCTTTTCCTTTTTCATATTCGATTCCAGCGTAAAGGTCTTCAGTGTTTTCACGTACAAGAACAAGGTCGATATCCGAATATCTGCTTCGCACGCCTTTGTAACTCTTGCAGGGACGCAGACATGAATATAATCCGAGTTCCTGTCTTAAATAGACGTTTATGCTTCTGAAACCTGTACCGACAGGGGTTGTAATCGGGGCTTTGAGGCCGATTCCGTTTTTCCTTACTGAATCTATTGTTTCCTGCGGCAGGGGGTTGCCGGTTCTTGCCATAACGTCAACGCCCGCTTCGGCCATTTCCCATTTAATGTCTGCACCGGTGGCATCTATACATCTTCTTGTCGCTTCGGCGATTTCCGGGCCTATGCCGTCGCCTGTTATAAGTGTAACATTAGTCATTATTTAAGTCTTTCCTTAATAAAGTTGGTATAAACCCAATATGTTAAATTATTTGATAGTCGTTGTCAATAAAGAGTTTAGGACGGAATGAAGTGAATAGCAATAAGTGAATAGTGAAAAGTGAAGAGTGGATAATACAAGTGAATAACGAATAGTGAAGAGTGAAGAGTTTAATGTAAATGTGGGGGCGCGCGGCTCCAATAAAGTTTGGCAAGTTTTACCCCCCTCCAAAATTTTCCTCGCCCTTCTAAAGTTTTCTTCAAGGTGAAAACTTTCTGATTAACCCAGGGTCTTTCGCTTTGCTTCGAGAAAATTTTCTAATTAATTTCGGGGTTTTCGTGCGACTGCAACGCTCCGCTGCGACTTGCGCGGATTTGCGCAAACTTTGTTATTAAGAGTAAAAATGAGGGTTAAAAATCAAAGTCTAAGATGAGCGGGAGTAACGTAAAATAAGGAGTTATGAGCGATTTTTAAACTATTAACTATTTGTCTTTAAAATACTTAGGACGAATTTGATAAAAATCAAAAAATTAACCACGGATTGCACGGATTTGCACGGAATTTAAGAAAAATGCTGAGAAATGTATATAAAAATGAAGCGTTTTCTATAGAAATTCAGGGTCTTCAATGGTCTGCTTTTGACGCAATTTTGTCATTGTTAGTAAAGATTGCGAACAGATTTTTGACCGCTGATTTTCGCGGACTAAAATATTCACCACGAAGAAAGCAGAAGAAAAAAAGCACGGGTCAACACTCAAAAAAATTTTATCGGATGGAGGTCAGGTCGCGGATTTCGCGGGCGACGATATCGGCGATAATTTTCTGCTGCGGTGAAAGAGGCTGATAGACAGGTGACTGGAATGGTTTTATCTGTATCGGAGCAGGTTTCGGCTCACTTGCGGGCATGCTGCTGGAAACAGGGGATTTTCTTTTGAGAGCGGCAATTTTTCTCTGCTGGGCAAGAATCTGTTGGCCGAGGTCGAATGACGGCATTTGCTCGGAATAATCCTCGTCCGAGCCGTGGCTTATCTTGCCAACTATGTCACTGATAAATTCTTTTTTTTCTTCTTTTTCCATGTCTGGAATTATAACAGGAATTTTGGAAAAATCAAAGGCAACCTCAATAATTCCAAAACCTGAGATTGCTTCCTCCGCCTTCGGCGGATACTGTTTTTACGCTGGATTCCCGCTTTCGCGGGAATGACAACACTCGGCCAAAATGTTTAAAAAATTTTATTCCGGGCCAATTGAAAACTTAGTGAAGTTTTCGAGCGAAAATTCATCAATTAGACTGTACAAATCGTCCAGAACCACATTGTTTACAAGACTGATTTCTTCCTCAATCGGGCGATATTTTCCGAGATAAACCCAATTTACGCCGAGTTCGATAAGCCGTCCCATCGGGATTTCATTTTTAATGGTTATGCCGGATAGGACTTTATTTTTTGCTTTCTGCAATTCTTCGGGTTTGATTTTGTCTGTTTTGAGCGATTTAAAAATATTTTCCGTAACCTGCAAAGCTTTTGCGCCATTTTGGGAACTTGCCCTGATATAGCTGTAAAAAGCTCCGATGCCGTCCATTGCCTCAAAGTGCATAGATGCAGATTCTGCGATTGCGCTGTCGATAAGCTCCCAGAAAAATCTTGAGCCGCTGTCGTCGCCAATTATTTTGGCAAGCAGTGTCGCTGCGTGTGAACGCCGGTCCTGATAAGAGACTGACGGACTCATCAGGCAGATGTGCTGGCAATTGAGGTTCTTTTTTTGAGCTGAATCTTTTTTTGCTGTACCTGCGAAATATTCAATTTTTCTGTCTGCCTGCTTTTGCTGCCAGCTTCCGCAGAATTGTTCTATTATACCACAAGTTTTTTCAAAATCGAAATTGCCGGCGATTGCCGCGACTATGTTATTCGGAGAATATCTGCTCTCGAAATAATTCCGCATTTGTTTGCTTGTAAGTGCTTTTATGCAATCGGCTGAACCGAGTACGCTTTTGCCGCAGGGGTGATTGCCGAAATGCAAGGCGCGGCAGTTTTCGAGAACATCGAATTGCGGCAAATCTTTGTACATGGCGATTTCTTCGAGAATGACATTTTTCTCCATATTGAAATCGTCATCTCTAAGAGCCGGGCGCATCATCTGACACCATAATTCTACAGCTTTGTAACTTTGTTCAGGCAAAGTTGCCGAATAAAATATGGTGTTTTCTTCGGAAGTTTGCGCGTTGTATTGTGCGCCGAGTTCATCGAACCGCAGATTTACATCGAAGGCGGAAATTTTGTCTGTGCCTTTAAAGAGCATGTGTTCGAGATAATGGCTGACGCCGTTGATTTCATCGGTTTCATCTCTTGAGCCGGTGCGGACGAAAAAGCCGACAGCCGTCGATTGCGCATCGGGATTCAGTTCGCCAACTATATTCAAACCATTTGAAAGATTTTTATGTTTAAATATCATTGAAAAATTTACCAAGCCCGCATTAAGCGGAAAAAACATATTTATAAACATTTTTCGTTAAACGGTTGCGGTTACGAGGCTCGTTTCGGTTATCGTCAATCGTATTTCGTTGTTCAATTTGAAGCCAAAATACGTATTTCGATACGAGCGGCGTAACCATGAACTTGATTACTTTATACTTTTATTTCAGTTGGACCGATTGTAACAGAGCAGAATTTTTCATAAGGATTATTTTTGAGAAAGGACAGGACGCTTTCGACGCTTGTCTCTTCAATTTTTTGTTTAATCTCATCGAGGCTTTTGACTCGTCCGAGCCTGTAATAATCATCGGCGGCGGCGCCTGCACGCGAAATAGTCGATTCGCTTTGCATTATAAGAGCGCTTTGCAGGCCAATTTTAGCCCGCTCAAGTTCTTCTTTGGTGATACCGTCGGCGAGCTTTTTGAATTCGGTTAAAATCACATCATAAGTCTGCTGCGCTTTATCAGGCGTTGTGCCGGCGTAACAGCCTATTCCTGCCATTTCCTTGAGTGTGTGATAACTTGCGCCGACGGCGTAGCAGAGGCCTCTTTTTTCACGGACTTCCGTGAAAAGTCTTGAGCTCATTCCGCCTGAGAGAACGGCGACGGCGATTCTTGCGTTATAATAATTTTCATCTATTGCAGTAACGCTGTTGGTCATTAAGCCGATATGAACCTGTGCGCCTTCATAAGGATAATGATGGTAGACGTGATCTTTTCTTTTGTGAATTACAGCTTTAGGTATTTTCGGTTTTTCATTGCCGAAAAGTTTTTCAAGCTGATCGCAGAGTTCTTCAAAATCGATTTTTCCTGCGGCGGCAATGACGGAGTCGCCCATGTCGAAATTGTCAAAAACTATCTGTTTGCATTTTTCGGCGTTTAGATTTTCCAAATCTTCTTTTTTGCCGACGGTGTTTCTGCCGAGCGGGTCGGGATAAAAATGGTCTCTGAGCAAAAGCATTATTTTGTGTCTGGGGTCATCGTCGAGGCTTAGAACGCCCTGTAAAGCAAGCTGTTTCGAATATTCGAACTGCTGCTGCTCGAGAGCGGGGCGAAGAATGACATCGGCGTGTATATCGATTGCTTTGGATAATTTTTCGGCCTGCATTGCGGCGGCGAGAGTGATATGCTTTGAATCTACGCTGCTGCCGCGATGGAGTCCGATTCCATCCATAAGGTCGTTTAGCTCTCTGCTTGTTTTTCCGCCTGCACCTCTGAAAATCCAATCTTCAATTACAGCAGGCGCTCCGCAGCAGCCATCGGGCATAACGGCGGCACCGGTCGGTATTAGAAATTCAAAAGCGGCAGACTGTACAGCCGGAATTTGGATACCGATGACGGTCATGCCGTTTTTTAACTTATATGTATTTATTTTTTCAGACATTTATAACTTTCGTAAAGCGTCTTTCGGTGACGCGGCTCGTTACGATTACGACATACGTATAAAGTAAATAAAACAATAGCCAATTTATAAATATTTGCAAGACGAATTGTATAAGGGAATTCCTACATTATGCGACGGCGGCGGATTCTTCCTCTTCCCGCTGCTCAGGCTGAGCACTGTCGAAAGTTACGCTGATTCGCTTGCTTATGCCTTTTTGCTGCATTGTTATTCCATAGAGTAAATCAGCAATGCTCATCGTTCGCTTTGCGTGCGTGATGATTATAAACTGCGACATTTTTTTGAATTCCTGCACGATTAGATTGAACCGCTCGTTGTTCGCTTCATCCAAAGCGGCGTCAACTTCGTCGAGGAAGCAGAAGGGTGACGGCTTGGATTTAAATACTGCAAACAAAAGCGCAATTGCAGTCATAGTTTTTTCACCGCCGCTGAGCAGACTGATGCTTCTTGGTTCTTTGCCGGGCGGGCGGGCGATAATTTCGATGCCGCTTTCGAGGATGTCTTCGGGCGTTTCGAGCAAAATGTCTGCTTTGCCGCCGCCGAAGAGTTTGCGGAAAACTTCCTGGAAATTAATACGAACCTGTTCGAAGGTGGCGGTGAACTTATCAATCGATTCCTTGTTCAATTTATTGATTAATTGCGCAAGTTGATTTTTGCTGTTGTTGAGGTCTTCGATTTGAGCAGTCAGGAATTCATTTCGCTTTTCAAGCTCTTCCTGCTGTTCAATGGCATCGACGTTTACATTGCCGAGACGCTCGATTTTGCCTCTCAAATCAGCGATTTCTTCGCGGACGGCGTCCCAATTGGTTTCGCCAGTGGAATTATAGCTTTCGTATTCTTTGGCCAGTTCCATTCCGAGTTCTTCTGTTACCCTGGCGGTGAGGTCGGCTGCGCGAACCTGCAATTGGCCAAGCTCCATTTTTAGCTGATTTATCTGCTGTTCGAGTTCGGCCTGTTTTAGCCTGTCCTGTTTTAATGTATCTTCTGTTTGACTGCGATTTTCGAGCATTTCTTCGACCTGCTGATGAAGCTCTACGCTTTGATTGCGCGTAATTTCTTTTTGGGTCAGCATTTCTGAAATAGCTGTTTCGCTGGTTTGAATTTCCTTCAACCCCTGGTCAATCTGCTCTGTGCAGGTTTGTATGGTGGTTTGAGCAAAATCCAGCTCTTTTATATTGTGCTCAATCTGAATTTTCAGACTTGATATTCTCTGCTCAATTGCTTTTTTCTGTTCCTGGGTCTGGCCGAGGAAGACTTTTAATTCCGTAAGCTCAGATGCGTGCTGCTCGGCGGATTTTTTCTTTTCGGCAAGCAGCGTTTCAAGCACTTCGATTCGCTCGGTTCGCTGAGTATTAACTGTTTCGAGTTCCTGAAGCTGCTGCTTGGATTGATATTCTTTTTGTACCGTGTCGTTAATCTGTTTTTCGAGGGATTGTATTTCGCTTGTCAGAATCGGCTGTTCGTTTGTCAGGCGTTTAATATTCTGTTCGATAACGTTCAAATCTGAAACGATGTTTGTTTTTTCGGTATTGGCTTCGTAAACGGAAGTGCGGAAATCCTTGCATAATTGTTCGAGATGCTGATTTTCACGCAGGCCTGCGGCGAGTTTTTCTTCGAGGGCTGTTATCGTTAAGGAAATTTGCTGCAATTCTTCGGTAAGCTGGGCGAGACGGCTCTTTCGGGAAATCAGGCCTACAGTTTTACCGATTGGGCCGGCGCAGAAAGTTCTGTCGCTGTTAAGAGTTTCGCCATTGACTGTTACCAAGCTATAACCTTTTGAGCATAAAGAACTAAGCTCGAATGCTTTTTGGGTGTTTTCAACGATTAGCGTTTTTCCGAGAAGCTGCCATGCAAGCGGGGCATACTGATGGTCAAAACTGACAAATTCAACCGCTCTGCCGATAATGCCGGCTGATTGCGGAATTTCGGCGGTCTCTGCTAATTTACCCGCTCCATTACTGTCGCGGCTCTGAGTTGCTGATTGCGGAATTTCGAGGGTTTCGACTAATGGCTCGATATTTTGGGTACATATAAATCTGACTCTTCCGCCGGCCTGTTCTGTCAGGGATTTGTCATTTAGAACTTCTTCCATGCTGTCAGTAACTATTGCATCGGCCTTGCCTTCCAGTGCGGCTTCGATTGATTCGGCATATTGCGGATTGGCGCGGATAATGTCGGCGATGATGCCTTTGATGAAAGGTTTATTCTGGGCCTGTGCGAGGATTTTTTTGACGGAACTGCCGAGGCCTTCACGTCTGGCTTCCATATCGGAAATGACTTTCATTTCGCTTTGGATGGCGCTTCTGTGTTCCCTGTTTTTGCCAAGCTGCTCGTTTGTAAGCGCGGCCTGCTGGTCGATTTCGCCGATTTGTTTTCGTTTTATTTCAAGCTGCTGCTGAAGCTCACCAATGACTTTGGTTACATCGTTAAGGCGGGCCTGATTTTGCGCTTTGCCGCCGAGCATAGTTTCGAGCTGCTCCTGTGTCTGGCCGATTCGGTCGCTTAAGCGGTTTTTCTGGCCGGAAAGATTGTTGCGGTAAATATTTATGCTTTGAATTTCATTGTGAAGCTGGGCGGTGCGGCGGACGATGTCGATAATGCCTGTTTTTTCGTCCTGCAACTGAGTTTCGGTCTGGGCACAATCGAGATTTACCGACCTGATTTGCTCCTGAAGGGATTCGAGTTCGGTTCTCTTGATCTCAAAACTTTCGCTTATCGTTTCGAGTTCTGAAGTGTCATCTGTTATCCGAGCCTGGAAATCCGCTATTCGCTGCTGAATCTGAGCGATGCTCTGCTGCTGTGTTTGTTTGCGTAATTTAGTTTCTTCTATGGTTTTACGCAGAAACTCTATCTTCTGCTGCAACTGCTCGATGCGGGCTGTGATGCTAACTAAATTATTGTCGCAACGATTGATTTCGTTTTCTTTTTCGATGATTTGAGCGGCTAAGGTGCTTAATTTGGCATCGTTGTGAGAAACTAAAGTCGCAACCTCGGCTAGCTGATTTTGCAAACAATCTGCCTGTGAGTTCTTCTGCTCGGTCTCAGTTTTTATCTGATGATACTGGGCGAGAGAAAATGAAACTTTTAATTCTTTAAGTCTTGTATTGTACTCGAGATAGTTACGGGCTTTGCCTGCCTGCAACTTTATGCTGCGGAGCTGTTTCTGGACTTCGCCGACGATGTCGGCCAATCTGAGAAGGTTTTGTTCGGTGTTTTCGAGTCTGCGAAGGGCTTCTTTTTTCTGTGCTTTGTATTTGCTGACGCCTGCGGCTTCCTCGAAGATTGAACGGCGGTCAAGTTTTGAACTGGTAAGGATTTGCGCGATTTGTCCCTGCTCGATAATCGAATAAGCTCTGACACCAACGCCGGTGTCCATAAACATTTCGCGGATGTCTTTCAGACGTGAAACCTTATTATTGACGAGATATTCGCTTTCGCCGCTACGGTATAATCGGCGTGTAATTACAAGCTCATCGGCCTCCAAGCCAAGGCCTGCGGCCTCGGAGAAATGAAGGCTAACTTCTGCTCTGCCAATGGGTTTACGTGCAGCGGAACCGCTGAAAATAACGTCGGACATCTGGCCGGAACGCAGGCTTTTTGTGCTCTGCTCGCCTAATACCCATTTTAAAGCGTCAACGACGTTGCTTTTTCCGCAACCGTTGGGGCCAACTATAGCTGTAATCTGCTGATTGAAATTGAATTCCGTCTTGTCAGCAAAGCTTTTAAAGCCATCCAGAATAATTTTGTCAAGTCTCAAGTCCTATCTCCATGACATAAGTTCAGTAAATATCAATGCTTAAAAATAATCAATAATCAAAAACAATAACCAATACAATAATATATTATCGGTCTTTAGGCCGATAAATCTTTATAGAAGCCATAAAAATACCAAAATATTTGATTTGGTAAACAAGATAATATAGAAAAAGTTAAAAGTGCCCCCCGATGCAAGAAAGTCAGGCAATTAAAGTGCAAAACGATAAGTTCTTGGAGTTAAATAAGAATGTTTACGGGAAAATAAAGCCTTGATTGTGCAGTATTACCAGATTATCTTACGAGACTGAAAAATTGAATTTATATACGTTGTTATAAAAAACCCCGGTAAAACTAAACAGAACCCCCACTAAAAGTGGGGCTAAACAAAACGAAAAAACCCCCGGCAGAGCCGGGGGCTAATACCTGATATGAAGGGAATGGATAAACAAATGAAAAATGATTATATAAAATTAGCGAAGAAACATGGGACGCCATTGTTTATTCTGGACCATCAGAAACTGCGGGAGAATTTTCGGACATTCAAAAAGAATCTGCCGAATGTTCAGGCTTATTACGCAGTGAAGGCGAACTCCAATCAGGAGATTATCAAGACGCTGTTCAAAGAAGGCGCGAGCTTCGATGTTGCTTCGTACAACGAGTTTATACAGGTTCATGACCAAATTGAAAACTATCGCAGGAAAGACAGAGAGTTCTTCATCTGGGACAAAATTATTTTTTCAAATACTATCAAAGATAAAGATACACTGCGGAAAATAAAAAAATATAAGCCATTAGTAACATACGACAATGCAGATGAAATTCAAAAAATCAAAAAATATTGTCCAACGGCGGGACTTGTACTGCGGCTGAAAGTTCCTGATACCGGTTCGCAGGTTGAGATGAGTTCGAAGTTCGGGGCTGAGCCGAGTGATGCAATGGAACTTATTAATTCGGCGCACGATTCAGGGCTGACGGTTGAGGGACTTAGTTTTCATGTCGGGAGCCAGTGCACGAATTTTGATAATTATACAAATGCTTTGCAGATTACATCGCAGATATTCAATGATTGCAGGAAAAAAGGCTATGAGACGAAGATAGTCGATATCGGCGGAGGATTTCCGGTTCCTTATGATTCGCTTTCGCCGAAGTTCGAGCAGCTTGCACAGGTGATAAATTCCGAGACTAAACGCGGATTTCCTGAAGATGTGGAATTGATAGCTGAGCCGGGGCGGTTTATGGTTGCGACGACGGCGGTGCTGATTTCAGAGATTATCGGCAAGGCACGGCGCGACGGGAAAATATTCTATCATATCAACGACGGCGTATATCATACGTTTTCGGGAATTGTTTATGACCACTGGATGCCGAATTTCAAGGCGTTCAAACGAGGCAAGACGGAAGTTTGCGCGGTAGTCGGGCCGACATGCGACAGCTTTGATAAAATATCTGTGTCGGAACAACTGCCGGGGAATTTGCAAATCGGCGATTTGTTTTTGACGGAAAATATCGGCGCGTACAGTATCGCATCATCGACGAAATTTAACGGGTTCGATGGAGCGAAGATTCTGCACATTAATCAGTAGATGTAAAATTAACTTAGCCACTAAGGCACGAAGACACGGAAAAATAAAATGCATAAGGAGTCTTGAGTAAAATGGAAACAAGATATTCGGCGGATGCAATTAGATTTGAAAGAATGAACACGGAAGAAATACGAGGGGCATTTCTGGTGCGGACACTTTTTACGCCTGATAAAATCGAAATGATTTATTGGTTCGATGACAGGGCGATAATCGGGTCGGCTGTGCCGGTGAAAGCGCCTTTGAAACTTACGGCGGGTGAGCAGATTGCGAGCGGATATTTCTGCGAGAGACGCGAAATCGGAGTAATCAATATCGGCGGGGCAGGCGAGATTGTTGTCGATGGACAAAGATTTACGTTAGGATTTAAAGACTTGCTTTATATACCGCGAGGAAGCAAAGATATTCAGTTCGAAAGTGCAAGTTCGGAAAAATTCGCGAAATTTTATTTTGTAAGTTATCCTGCGCATAAGGAATACCCGATTGCGATGGCGGAAAAGAAAGACGCAGTGACGGCGAATCTCGGAAGCGACGCTGAATGCAATAAACGAACGATTCATAAATATATTCATCCGGATGGGATTAAGAGCTGTCAGCTTGTGATGGGATTTACGGATCTGGCGGCGAACAGTATCTGGAATACTATGCCGGGGCATACGCATAACAGGCGGACGGAAGTTTATATGTATTTCGGAATCGATTCGGATTCGGTTGTGTTTCATTTTATGGGTAAGCCTGACCAGACGCGGCATATTGTGGTGCGGAATGAACAGGTTGCGCTGTCGCCAAGCTGGTCGATTCACAGCGGGGTGGGACTGAAGAATTACAGCTTTGTCTGGGCGATGGGCGGCGAGAATCAGGCGTTTGGAGATATGCAGGGATTTTCGCTGGAGAATTTGAAATAACTTAGCCACTAAGGCACTAAGACACAAAGAAAACTATTTAATTGAAAATTGAAGATTTGTTTTGGGTTTTGGTATAGGTATCGGTAAAGTCGCGGTTTTGGTTTCGTTTTTAGTGATTTGGAGATAATAATGATTTTGGAAAAATTTAAACTTGATGGGAAGGTGGCAATTGTAACCGGCGGAGCAAGAGGGCTGGGGCAGGCGATTGCGGTGGGATTGGCTGAGGCGGGGGCGGATATTTGCCTTGTAGATTTGCTGGATATGAATCGAAGCTGTCAGCAGATTGAAAAACTTGGAAGACGATGTATTCGAATTGAAGCGGACTTGAGTAAAAATGAGTGCGTTGAAAATATCGTAAATACTACGGTCGAGAAACTTGGAGGAATCGATATCCTTGTTAATAATGCAGGGATTATTCGGCGGGCGCCTTTCGTGGAGTTTTCGGAAAAAGACTGGGACGATGTGATGAATATAAATATTCGCACGCTTTTCTTTTTGAGCCAGGCGGTTGCTAAAGTTTTTATCAAACAGGGCAGGGGCGGAAAAATTATTAATACCGCATCGATGCTGAGTTTCCAGGGAGGTATACTTGTTCCATCTTATACGGCGTCGAAGAGCGCGGTTGCGGGATTGACGAAACTGATGGGAAATGAACTGGCAAAACATAATATCAATGTAAACGCGATTGCGCCGGGATATATGGCGACGGACAATACGGCGGCGATTCGGCAGGATGCGGTTCGGAATAAAGCGATTCTCGACAGGATACCTGCGGGAAGATGGGGCGAAGCGGATGATTTGAAAGGCGCTTTTGTATTTCTCGCTTCGGAGGCGGCGGCTTATTTGCAGGGAGCGATTATTCCTGTTGACGGAGGATGGCTGACAAGATAAGTTAGTTTTGAGTTTTTAGTTCTTAGTTTTGAGTTGCAGGGATGAAAAAAATTTTGCATTTACTGTTCGGAAGGCAGCAATCGGGATTGATTATTGTAATCCTGATTCTCGGAATCATCCTTACCCTTTCGGCGGGGACACATATCAACAGGCAAACCGGCAAAACGGTAAACAACTTTCTTAATTCATACACACTGATGCAGACTGCGACGGACGCGAGTTTCTTTGCGGTGATGGCGGTCGGTGCGACAATGGTAATCATCTATGGCGGAATAGATTTGAGCGTGGGGTCGGTTTACGCGCTTTGCGGGGTGCTGACGGCGATGATGCTGAGGCATTATCAACTCGATTCGGCGGGAGCGGTGGTGCTGGCGATTTTTGTTTCGCTTAGTCTCGGATTAATTTGCGGACTGCTGAACGGCGCGATGGTTGTGGGGCTTAATGTGCATCCGTTTATTATTACGCTGGGCACGATGTGGATTTTCCGCGGGATCGCGTTTGTGATGAGCAAGGCGGAAAGTATCTTATTGCCGGGGAGTATTACGGCGTTTGCGAAGGCGAATCTCGGATTGAGTTCTGCACTTTATCCTGTTCCGATGCTGGTGATGATTGGGGTTACGGCGGTTGGAGCGTTCTATCTTGCGAAAACGGTGATGGGCAGGCATATCTACGCAGTTGGCGGAAACCCGCAGGCGAGCAGATATGCAGGGCTGAATGTTAAGAGAATTACCATTTCGGTTTTCGCTATATCGGGGTTGACGGCGGGGATTGCGGCATTTCTCGGAAGTGCTTATTATGGTTCGGCCTGCTGCGGAGACGCGACAGGATATGAATTGTATGTCATCGCATCGGCGGTTGTGGGCGGAGCGAGTTTGTCGGGCGGGAAGGGAAGCGCTATAAGCGCCATGCTTGGCGCGATTTTGATTATTCTGATTCGGCAATCGATACGGACGCTGCACTTCGACCAGAATTATGAATGGATAATTATCGGCGCGGCAACGATTATTGCTGTGGTGCTTGATAAGTTGAATGCGCAATTGACTTTGAAAAGGGCAATGAAATAGGAATTTGAAACCACGAATGAACACGAATAAACACTATATTTAAAGGAATAGGAATTTTGAAATTTGGCCAGGGATTATATGCGACAGAAGCAAATTCAAATTTTCAAATTCTAATGTTCGAAATTTCTGGAGGTATTATGAAAAAAATAATGGTTATTAGTTTATTTTTGGCTTTAAGTTTAATAATTTTCGGATGTGCGAAGAATGATGAGCCAAATCAGCCGGCGAATGAAACAGCGAAGAAAACAATCACAATCAGCGTAATCGGGAAAAGCTCAACTAATCCTGTTTTTCTTTCTGCCAGAACCGGCGCGGAAGATAAGGCGAAAGAACTGAGTGAAAAACTCGGCATCGATATTAAAATCGACTGGAGGACTCCGCCGACTGAAGACGGACAGATACAGGCACAACGAATTGCTCAATCTGTTAACGAAGGGGCGGATGCGATTTTGATTTCGTGCAGCGATGCAAGTAAAGTTACAGGCGCGATAAATGACGCGGTCGCAAGGGGAGTTGAAGTTATGACTTTTGACAGCGATGCGCCGGAGTCGAAACGGTTCGCATTCTACGGAGTCGATGATATTGAAACAGGGCAGCTTGTTATGTCTGAACTTGCGAAACTTGTGAACGGTAAGGCGAATGTGGCAATATTAGCTGGAAATCAGAACGCACCGAACTTGCAGAAAAGAGCACAAGGTGTGAAAATCGAAGCGGAAAAATATCCTGATGTGAAAATTGTCGGGACTTTTTATCACGCTGAAACACCACAGGATGCGGCGGCGGAAGTGCTGCGAGTTATGAATGCGTATCCGGAAATTGATGCATGGGCGATGATAGGGGGGTGGCCGCTGTTTACGACGACGCTACTGACGGACCTTGACCCAGCAAAAGTGAAAATAGTTTCGGTCGATGCGCTTCCGGCGGAACTGCCATATATAGAGAAGGGAATCGCACCGATACTGCTGGCTCAGCCGACGTATTTGTGGGGCGCAATTTCGGTTGAGAAAATCATCGATAAAATTTATCTCAATAAAGAAGTGCCGGTTGTAAATAAAATGGAACTGGTGCGGGTAACGAAGGAAAATCTCAATGATTGGGCAAAGCAGCTAAAAGAGTGGGGATTTACGGATGTACCGGAGAGGTTCCTGAAAAATTAAAACACGAATTGACACTAATTTTTTTAAAAAAAAGGCCGGGTTTATCACTCGGCCTTTTTTTTGGGCTGTGGGCCCAATGCTTCGTAAGAAAAGATATGTGTTTGAGTTTCCTCTTAATTTTTAAATTTTCTAAGAACAAGGATTCCAAAACATAACATGAAAATCGTCGCTGGTTCGGGGATGGTTGCAATCCAAGCTTCGTTATAACCATCGGGGTTTGTGCCGCAGCCAACAATTATTAAACCATCCACGGAGATGCCAGTTGCTTGCGTTAAAGTCGAGCCTGTTAAATCAAAGCCATAATCATTTTCAAGCATCACTTTTAGATTTTGCACGCCTTTCTCACTGGTCCAAAATAAAGCTTCGTAACCTTCGTCAGAAGTACCTTGCCCAACTATAACTGAGCCGTCAGCAGAAATACCATACGCATAGCTGCGAAATTGACCACCTGGTAAATCACCAAGCCCAACCATTCCTCCTGCGGCAGTCCAGCGAAATGCTTCGATACCTGAATCAGATCGACCGTTACCGGCTATAACGTTGTTATCCGCAGATATGCAAAATGCATTACTTTCAAAACCGTCGCCTGATAAATCGCCAAGCGCGGTCATTCCTGCAGATGTCCATCTGAAAGCTTCTATGCCGTAACCGGATTTGCTATACCCAACTATAATTGAACCATCAGCGGAGACGGCGGATGCAATGCTGTCAAAATCACCACCCGGCAAATCTCCTAGACCAGTCATTCCCCCGACAGCAGTCCAAACGAAAGCCTCTTCGCCTGAGGATGTAACACTATAACCAACTACAACAGATCCGTCATTTGAAACAGCTCTTGCAGAACTGTTAAAAGTACCGCCAGGGAAATCTCCAAGACCTGTCATACCATTCGATGTCCATCGAAAGGCTTCTTTTCCAGAAGCTGAATAGCTGTAACCGACTATAACCGAACCATCAGCAGAGACGGCGCGTGCATCGCTAAGAAAATCACCCCCATACAAATCACCAAGGCCGGTCATGCCTTGGGAAGATGTCCATCGGAAAGCCTCATATCCCCGGGACGAAAGACCGAGACCTACAACCGTTGTACCGTCGGCGGAGATGCCGTAAGCATAACTGTTGAATTGACCACCTGAGAGGTCGCCGAGGCCGTGGAAAGAAGCTGCCGGGAAGGCTGATGATGAAAGAAATGATAATAAAATAACGGCAGGTACGCTAATTAATTTTGATTTCATTTTTTTCTCCGATTGAATTTTATTATCGAATTAATAATTATTTAATTATCTGATGGGGGAACACACAGGTTCGCCCCTACAATTATTTGCGGTATCTTTGCAAAAGCAAAAATCCGAAACTTAATAAGCAAATTGAAGACGGTTCAGGGATTGTTGCAATCCAAGCTTCTGTATTCCATTGAGGATTAGTGCCATAACCGATGATTGTCAGACCGTCGGCAGAAATACCTGTGGCGTATTCCAATTTCCAACCCGTTAAATCGATGCCTGCATTTGTAAGTATGTTTTGAATGCTGCGCATACCTGTGGATTGAGTCCAGTAAAAGGCTCGCCTCCCAGAAGCAGATTCACTATATCCAACAACGGCATTTCCATCAGCGGAAACGGCGTTCGCTTGGCTGCTGAAAAAACCACCTGGTAAATCACCGAGGCCAACCATACCGTTTGCAGCAGTCCAATGGAAAGCCTCGGAGCCGGAAGTTGAGTTGCTATAACCGACAATGGCCGAACCATCGGCCGAGACATCAGCAGCCCAACTGTTAGAAGTTCCTCCGGGTAAGTCACCGAGACCTATCATACCTCCAGAAGCAGTCCAACGGAAAGCCTGAGCGCCTAAGTGAGATTGGCTGTAACCTACAATTACGGATCCATCATCGGAAATAGCAGATGCAGAGCTTCGGAAATCATTAGGCAAAAAACCAAGAGGGAGCATACCATTTTGAACGGTCCACCGGAATGCCTGAAGGCCGCTGGTAGTAGAATAATTGCTGCTGCCAACTACAATAGAACCGTCTGAAGAGACATCACTTGCACCGCTATAAAAAATACCTCCGGGCAAATCTCCGAGTCCGGTCATATTACCGGATGCTAAACGGAAAGCTTCTGAACCAGAATTTGAATTTCCAGTACCAACTATAACTAAACCGTCAGCGGAAATGCCAGTCGCAAAGCTTTCAAATCTGCCTCCGGGCAAATCTCCGAGATTTTGCATTCCACCAGCGACTGTCCATTTGAAGCCCTCTATTCCGGAAGATGAGAAGCTATAGCCGGTAACAATTGAACCATCTGCTGTAACAGCATAGGATTGGCTGCTGTATGAGCCGCCGGGGAGGTCGCCGAGGCCTTGGAAAGAAGGGGTGGGAGCAGCGGCAGAAAACACGGGAGCGGAAAACAAAGATAATAATAAAAGAACGGTTGGTACAAGAATTAATTTTAATCTCATTTTTTTCTCCTATAAAATTTTTAAAGCGAACATAAAAATTTAAAAGCTGAGATTGCTTTGTCGTCCTGCCTGGCAGAACTCCGCGCAATGACAGTAACGGTTATTTAATTTTTTTTAAGAATAAGAAACCTAAAGAGAGTAATGCAACAGTCGCGGGTTCGGGGATGGTTGCGATCCAAGCTTCGGTGCGGTTTTGATGGTTAGTGCCATAGCCGACGATTGTCCGACCATCCGCCGATACACCGTAAGCGCAATTTAATTTCCAGTGAGTTAAATCAATACCGGCATTTGTAAGCATTTCTTTAATGCTTTTCATTCCGCCTGTCTGTGTCCAATAGAAAGCCTGCTGTCCTAAATCGGAAGTGCATTGTCCAACTATGACGGAGCCGTCGGCGGAAACGTCATAAGCGCAACTTGAGAATTGTCCTCCATCTAAATCTCCGAGACCTATCATTCCGCTTTCATTAGTCCAGCGATAAGCCTCAATACCTGAATCCGAATTACTGTTGCCGACAATAACGGAACCGTCGGCGGAAGTACTATAAGCACGACTAACGAATGTGCTGCCAATTAAGTCTCCGAGGGGCGACATATCATCTGAAGTCCATCTAAATGCTTCAGTTCCGTTTGATGATGTACCCGTTCCAACAACAACTGATCCGTCAGAAGAAACTCCGGCCGCATAGCTATAAAAACTACCACCGTCAAGATCACCAATTCCTGACAATCCATTTTCGGCAGTCCAGCGGAAAGCCTCTGTGCCGGAAGCAGAACCTCCGCTTCCAACAATTACGGAACCATCAGCAGAAACATTTTTTGCATAGCTGCGAAAATCTCCACCATCTAAATCACCGAGTCCGAGCATTCCGCCTGCGGCAGTCCATCGAAAGGCCTCTAAACCTGAATCGGAATAACCTTCACCAACAACCACAGAACCGTCGGCAGAGACACCATAAGCAATACTGCTTAGCGAACGTCCGGGCAAATCGCCAAGACCGACCATACCCGTATCGGCAGTCCATCGGAATGCCTCATAATTAGTAAACGAATATTCGACATAACCAACGACAGCAGTACCATCTGCGGAAATATCATAAGCCTTTGTTAATGAACTGCCAGATAAGAAACCGAGGCTTTGGAAAGATGGAGTGGGATTTGCTGCGGGAAAGGCGGGCAAAATAAATGACAATAAAATAACGGCGGGCGCGATGATTAATTTTAATTTCATATTTTTCTCCTATTGAATTTTATATCTGGGCGAAGACATAGGTTCGCCGCTACAATTAATTGCGATGTCTATTCAAAAGCAAAAAGCCAAAACCAAATAAGCACATTGTTGCGGGTTCGGGGATGTTTGCGATCCATGCTTCATAATAACCATCCGGGTTAGTGCCGTAGCCGACAATAGTCGAACCATCGGCGGAAATGCCATACGCAGCAGTTAATGACCATCCCGTTAAGTCTAGGCCGTGATTTATAAGCATATCTTTGAGACTTTGCATACCATTTGCAGCAGTCCAGTAAAAAGCTTCATCGCCTAAGCCAGAAGAACTTTGGCCAATGACAACTGAGCCATCGGCAGAGATATCGAAGGCAACGCTTCGAAAATCACCGCCGGGCAAATCGCCGAGTCCTGTCATACCCGAAGCGGCAGTCCAGATGAAAGCTTCAGTACCTGAAGAGGATTGACCCTGACCGACAATAATGGCGCCATCGGCAGAGACGGCGTACGCTTCGCTATGAAAATTGCCGCCGGGCAAATCGCCGAGGCCGAGCATACCTTCTGCGAGAGTCCATCTGAAAGCTTCGGTGCCAAATGCTGAAGACCCTACACCTACGATAACAGAAGCATTCGCGGAGATGCTGTAAGCAGTGCTATTGAAAGAACCGCCTGATAAATCACCGAGACCAATCATACCGTAAGCGGAAATCCATCCGAAAGCCTCATTACCCAAAGCGGATTGGCTATAACCAACAATGACGGTGCCGTCGGCGGAGGCGGCATTGGCAATGCTTCGGAAATCACCGCCGGGCAAATCGCCAAGACCTGTCATGCCATTTGCGGCGGTCCATCGGAATGCTTCAAGGCCAGATGATGATACACTGCCACCGACTACAACATTGCCATTTGCGGAAACGTCTAAAGCGAGGCTAAAGAAATCACCGCCTGATAAATCGCCAAGACTTATGATACCATCTTCCGCAGTCCAGCGGCACGCTTCCTGTGTCTGGTTTATAGATCCGTATCCAACCGCAACCGAGCCATTTGCCGAGATATCTAAAGCTCCGCTGGAAAAAGTCCCGCCGGGCAAGTCGCCAAGGCCATAAAAGAAGGCGGCAGAAAATGCGGAGGAAGAAATGAATATAAGCAAAAAGATTATGGATAAAAGGATTAATATCTTTTTCATATTTTTCGCCTTACTAAATAATTATTTAATTATAATTTTGTAGTTATTTTCAACTAATCCAAAAAGAGGTAAATAAGCAGAATTGACTAAAAGCGAATGATACTTTCCTAAAAAGCATATAAGGGTTTAGCAGCAGCGATGAATAAGAAGAAGAATTATAAAAGGTAAAGCAAAACTTTTAATGATTAATCAAAGTTTGTATTGGGGAATGAAGAAAACAGTTTGACATAGTGATAACGCGGGATAAGATAACGAGATACTACGAAAAAGGATTATAAGTGACCAATAATCATTTTTTACGATTTGAGAATGTAACAAAGCGATTTCCGGGAGTTGTCGCGGTTGACAATGTATCCATTGAGATTGCGCGGGGAACTTGTCATTCTCTAATCGGCGAAAACGGGGCGGGCAAAAGCACACTTGGTAAAATACTCGCGGGGATTCACCAGCCTGATGGCGGAACGATTTACATCGATGGGGATGAACATAAATTCAGGGATGCGGGCGAGGCGTTTAAGGCAGGGATTGGGATGGTTCACCAGGAATTGGAATTCTGTGAAAATATGTCTGTGGCGGAAAATCTTTGCCTCTCTGAACTGCCTGCCAAAGCGGCGATAGTTAATAAAAAGCAATTATATGAAAAATCGCGGCAGAAGCTAAAATTAATAGGGGCGGAGCATATCGATGTTACGAAAAATCTGGGGCTGCTTACGGTGGCGAATCAGCAGCTTGTGCAAATAGCGGAGGCGGTGGGCAGAAACGCGAGGATATTAGTTTTTGACGAGCCGACAAGTTCTCTGTCGCAATCGGAAGCTGAGAATCTGTTTCGGCTGATTGATGATTTGAAATGCAAATCAATTACATGCATTTATGTTTCGCATCGTATGCCGGAGATTTTCAGGCTTTGCGACAGTGTTACGGTTTTGCGGGACGGGAAAGTCGTCGGGACGAAAAAAATCAGTGAAATAACTGAAGATAAATTAGTTGAAATGATGATAGGCAGAAGTTTCGAGGCGTATTTTCCAAAACATATAAGGAAGGACAGGGGCGAAGAACTTTTGCGAGTTGAAAATTTTTCGAGTCCGGGCAAGTTCGAGAACATTTCGTTTTCGCTGCATCGGGGGCAGATTCTTGGGCTTGCGGGGCTTGTAGGGGCGGGAAGGACGGAACTTGCTGAAGCGATTTTCGGGCTGGATAAAAACGCAAAGGGAAAAGTTTTTGTGGCTGGGAAGCAGGCGGATATTACTGAACCGCGAGAGGCATTGAACAGCGGGATTTATCTTGTGCCGGAGGACAGGAAAAGGCACGGACTGATTCTTTCGATGAACGCGGCAGAAAATATTTGTCTTTCGGTGCTGGAAAAAATTTCGAATGCTTTGAGGATTATTAGAAGGAAAGAGCTACTGAGTCTTGCAGGGAAATATTTTAAACTTTTGAAAGTGAAAGCGGCATCATTTTGGGTTTCGGCTTTGAGCTTGTCAGGCGGGAATCAGCAGAAGCTGGTTCTTGCGAAAGCGCTTGCGGCGGAGTGCAAAATTTTGATTGTCGATGAGCCGACGAGAGGAATCGATGTCGGCGCGAAGGCGGAGATTCACAGCCTGATAGATGAATTGGCGGGAGCAGGGAAAGCAATACTGCTTATATCGAGCGAACTGCCGGAACTAATTAATCTTTCAACGAATATACTTGTTTTCAGGCAGGGGAAAATCACAGGTGAGCTATCGAGAGATGAAGCGAGCCAGGAAAAAGTGATGCGACTGATGGCGGGAATATAGACGGATTTAAAATTTAAGGGTATCTCTAAAAATTAGTATTTTTATGTGCATTTCAATGCACTTACGATTATTTTAGCTCTTTGGCATTCAAATATATTATTCCATCTTTCGCAAGGAAAGCAAAAATGATGATTAAAGGACTTTTTGATTGGCAAACACGTT
>Ga0209417_1000774_pt1 | contig 67421 bp, 60 predicted proteins | sample RifGroF2_FD_184002 | JGI IMG/M metagenome (GOLD analysis project Ga0209417, IMG submission 184002) | Groundwater microbial communities from Rifle, Colorado, USA - Groundwater F2 (SPAdes) (version 2) | ecosystem: Environmental > Aquatic > Deep subsurface > Groundwater | place: Rifle, Colorado... | reverse complement strand
CCCATTCCACATCAATATGAAAGGTATATTCGTTTGGTTTGCCGATAATTGGAACTGATTGTATTTTGGTCAGGTTGATTTTGTTTTCAGCAAAAGTATTCAATACGTTGGCCAAAGCTCCGTAATAATGGCCAACTTCAAAACACAGTGATGCTTTATTGCTTAATGCATTGGGCATAGCATGTTTTGATAAGATCAGAAACCGGGTATAGTTTTTACTATTGGTTTCGAGACCAGTATCGAGTATTTCCAATTCATAAATTTCGGCAGTTCGCTGGTTTCCTATAGCGGCTGCGTCCATTAATTTCATATCATGGACCAATTTACCAGAAGCTGCCGTATCCTGATTTTCTATCATCTGAACATCAGGAAAATTTCGCTCAAGGTATTCGGAGCATTGTTTGATGGCTATCGGATGTGAATAGATGGTTTTAATATCAGCTTTAGAAACTCCCGGATTCGCCATCAGATTCATCTGAATATGAATGTAAATTTCGCCGATTACTTTTAAATGGTAATCGCGAATGAGCGCGTAGTTCTGTAGCAGACTACCCGCAATCGAATTTTCGATAGCCATGACGGCAATGCTAACTTCGTCAGAATCAATTAAATTACATACACTTGTAAAAGTCTTACACTCCACAACCTGAATTTCATCTTCAAAATATCGCCGAGCGGCATCCTCGTGAAATGAACCTGCAATTCCTTGTATAGCTATTTTCTTCATCTTTGTATTCAATTAAAATACCCGACTAAACCGGGACAATTTACGTAAAATATCCAAATATCTTTCCGGATATTTCAGTTTGCAAAGATAACAAACGAACCCAAGTTCAGTTTTAAACCTGAAAGGGAATTTATATTTTATACATATCACTGGCTTTTACCAACTCCAGTTTGTGTGACTGAAGGACTTCAATGCACTTTTGGATATTGTCAGGTTTCAAAACGATGTTGGCGGATCGGTTATCCATTGAATAAGCATACAAATATTCAATGAAAACGCCTTCACCGGATAAAATATCCAGCGCTCTGGCTAAGGCTCCCGGTTCATTAGGACTGTTCAGACATACCACATCGGTCAACCGGGCTGAAAATTCAGCATCCTTGAGAATTGAAAGCGCTTTTTCAGGTTCAGACACCATCATTCGTAAAATTCCGAATTCGGAGGTATCGGCTAAACTCATGGCAGACATGTTAATTCCTGCATTCCCTAAAAGCTGAGATACTTCGTTCAATCTTCCGGTTTTATTTTCGAGAAATACGGTGAGTTGTTTAATGATCATTGGATGTTCCTCCTACAGTTTACGGTTATCAATTACTCTTTTCGCTTTTCCGGCGGTGCGTTCAATGGTTTTTGGTTCCACCAGTTTTACATCAACCGAAATTCCTAATGTGCTTTGAATCTTGTGTGTGATCTTTTTGCGCAAGGCTTCAAGCACTTTAATTTCGTCAGAGAAAAATTGCTCCTGAACTTCAACCATCAGTTTCAAGGTATCTAAATTACCTTCCCGTTCAACAATTAGCAAATAATGTGGCGCGGTTTCGCTCATTTCGAGCAGTACACTTTCTATCTGCGACGGGAATACATTCACTCCGCGGATAATCAGCATGTCGTCGCTTCGTCCTTTGCATTTTTCCATGCGAACAAGCGTACGTCCGCAGGCACATTTTTCGTAATTCAGACGAGTGAGGTCACGGGTACGGTATCGGATCAAGGGAATTCCTTCTTTGGTAATGGTGGTAAACACCAATTCACCAATCTCTCCGGCAGGCAGTGGTTGCAGCGTTTCGGGATCAATAATTTCCGGAACAAAATGATCTTCCATAATGTGCATTCCGGCCTGATGTTCGCACTCACACGAAACTCCCGGCCCGATAATTTCGCTCAATCCGTAAATATCGATGGCTTTAATTCCTAATTTGGCTTCAATTTCTTTGCGCATATTTTCAGTCCATGGTTCGGCACCAAAAATTCCAACACGCAATTTCAGGTTTTCTTTTTTTATGCCCTTTGCTTCCAGCTCTTCAGCAAGGAAAAGCGAATAAGATGGGGTACACGCCAATACAGTTGTGCCAAAATCTTCCATCAATTGTAACTGTTTTTCAGTGTTTCCTCCTGAAATCGGGATTACAGAAGCTCCCAGATTTTCGCATCCATAATGCAATCCCAGTCCGCCAGTGAACAATCCATAGCCATAGGCAACCTGTACGATATCCTCGCGGTGAACTCCTGCCATACAAAGCGAGCGGGTTACTACTTCAGACCAACTGTTCAGGTCTTTTCTTGTATAACCCACCACGGTTGGTTTCCCGGTAGTTCCTGAAGATGCATGAATACGAACAATTTCGCTCATCGGAACAGTAAACATGCCAAAAGGATAATTATCCCTCAGGTCAGTTTTGAGGGTAAACGGGAGTTTACTCAGATCGTCGATTGATTGAATATCATTGGGAACCAATCCTGCATTCTGCATTTTTTGGCGATAGCTGGCTACATTATGGTATATTCTCCTGACTGTTTCTTTCAACCTTTCGGTTTGAACCGCTCTCATCTCGTCACGGCTCGCACATTCTATTTTTTCGTTCCAGATCATTTTTAGAAGTTGTTTGGATGGGGTTTATTGCAAATTTAATTTTTATGTGGTTCCATTTACGGTTTCTTACTAAAGAAGTATTTGGTCCACTTCATATAATTTTATCTACTTCATTTTTTTTGATCACCAAATGACGGACAGCATGGTATTCTTGATACGGGTAACCTTAAATTCTTCCGGTTTTTCGATCAGTTATATTAAGTTCGGTTTCACCATACCTGGCAGATCAGTATTAGAAAGAATACATCAACATCAACAGAACTCTGTGGTCGGTAACATCAATACCTCTAGCGTATAGTCCGTCACCTGGATTGATGTTGCCAATTCCGTATGTTGCTGAAGTTAACTCGTACTCAAACATAAAACGTAGTTTCGAAATATTCAATGCAAAATGCGGTGCAACGCGGTAGATTGAAGCTACATTGGGAAGCAATCCCGGAGTAACCACTGAGGGAGCGGCAGTACTTCCAAAATTATATAGAGCATCAACAGTTCCCAGATTTTTCATATATCCCCCGAAAAAACCAACCTGATATTTTTTGCCGTATACAGCGTTTATATAACTGGTAAACGAATTGTATGGAGTGTAAGTCAATGCTCCGGTGTTTTTGTCAACAGATTTTACACCATATCCGCCGGGAATATTAAAATGTGTCATGTTTTGTCCTAAAACAGCTTTAGCTCTGATCGTGAACATTTTTTTAACATATTGGGTGTACCCAACAAAGGAGAAAGCCTGAACCATCTCATCAGAAACATATTTTTTTGTGTCTTTTCCGGTAGCTAATTCTACGGTATAGAGTGTTGGCTGAATGTATTTCAGACTTCCTCCAGCACCCAATGTAAAACCACCATTGTTCGACTCAATGTTGGCAACCAATTCCGGGATTCCGGCATTGCGGTTAAAACATTCGCTTTTATCAGCATAGATCATAGCTTTGGGGTACATGGAATCGATTTTTGTAAAGCCGTAAGACTTGTATTGAAATTCTGATACCAATGCTGCTGAAAGAATGAATTTGGCATTTGGCTTATAGTCGAACCTGATCTGCGGACTGCGGTTGAACGGTTGGAACGGACTTCCGGTATTTAGACCTGCAACAGTCGGGAACACTTTCCCGCTCCAGAACGGATGCCAGGTTTGGCCAACCAATAGTGATGATTTTGTCCAAGTAAAAACAGTATTCGCCTGTCGTACACGGAACATAGCCGGGTTATTGCCCAGGTCGCCAGCAAAGTCGGTTTCGATGTTGGCCGAAGTTTTGGCATTAAAAATCACCGGTCCGCTGATGCGAATACCTACGCGGGTCGCCATCGATGAAAAATTGTATGTTGGTGTTTGGTTGATGTGTTTCCCGTTGGCATCAACACCGGCATATAAAGGAGCAACAAAAAACAGCTCGTTGCCAGCGTTTAATCCTTTGTATGAATCGAAAAAGGATTCAAAGCGAACAAAACCATAAAATTCGAGCGTTGTTTCTTCTGACTTAATTTCTTGATTGAAAGCGCTTTTTGCGCATAAAAGGAGGAGTAGAAAAAATAGTTTTTTCATTTGATTGGATTCTAAACATCAACTTTTGCGTTTGTCAAAAAATGGCATAACGAATTGAAGTTCCGTTTAGAAACTCAATTAATTGATTTTTGGGTTTTTGTAATCTTGTGAAATTTTTCCGAATGAGGTGTAAGTCAATAACAATAGCCTCGCGATTCAGAATAGTACCCAAAAGTAAAGGTTTTATTTAACACTGCAAATGAGTGGAAGAAGTGATTGTAAGCAAATTCGATGTTGTGCTTTCAAAATAATAGAGGAAATGCGTTTATATAAAGCATTTATAAATAGCTGTGGCTGAAATCTTAAAAATGCAAATAATGTTAATTTAGATTCAGTTTGAATAATTATTCGGGATATTTGGATGTAATCTGCCAGATCAGGTTGGGTATAATTTATACCCCCGGGTATCTGAAATGTTAGTTTAAATGTTTCAAAAGGTTTAAAATTTATCCGATCTTTTGTAAATTATTATGCCTTAGTATACTTATATTCCCTGAAAAAGATGTTTCGATTAATAATTTATTCCATCAAACGTAATTTGAATCAAAATATAACTACTTTTGGTGGACATTTATCCATTATTTAAACAGTTATTTATGAACATTTTTGTTGGAAGCCTTCCCTTTAAAATTGAGGAAAGCGAATTACAGGAAATTTTTGAAGAGTACGGAGAAGTAACATCCGTAAAGATTATTACAGACAGAGCTACAGGTAGATCAAAAGGATTTGGTTTTGTAGAAATGACTAATGAAGAAGAAGCTAAAAAAGCAATTGAAGAATTGAACAACGCTGAAATTGAAGGCCGGACAATTGTTGTAAATAAAGCTGAAGAGAAAAAAGAAGGAAGTCGCCCAGGTGGTGGTGGGTTCCGTGGTGGCAACTCAGGCGGAGGTTTCCGTGGAGGCAATTCAGGTGGCGGCGGTGGATATCGTGGCGGCAGCGGTGGCGCTGGCGGCGGCGGTGGTTTCCGTGGTGGTGACCGTGGAGGTAACTCAGGTGGTGGTTTCAACAAAGGCGGTTTTAACCGTGGCGGTGGAAGCAGTGCAGGTGGTAACAGAAGATCTGAATATTAGTAATTTCCTGTTTTAATGTGCTCTTTTATATAGAAATTAAGCATTAATTTTTATAACTACATAAAGGCTAATAAATGGAGGTGTTTCACCAAAGTTTATTAGCCTTCTTTTTAAGCCTTTTTAATCCTATAAACCCAACATTCACTCATGAAAACTAAATTGAATTTTCAAAAGCTTATTCAGAACAATCAATCATTAAAAAGAGTAAAATTGTAAAAAATTAGAAAGATGATTATTTCTAGATTGATTTTACGGAACTGGAAAAACTTTAAGGAATTGGAAGTCAGACTTCAGGAAAGAGTGATCCTAGTTGGGGCCAATGCATCTGGAAAGTCGAATCTCTTGGATGTTTTTCGGTTTTTAAGGGATATTGCAAAGCCTGGTGGAGGTTTGCAAAAAGCTGTGACTGACCGGGGCGGGATTACCAAAATCCGGTCTTTGGCTGCACGGAAAAATCCAAATGTTGAAATTGAAGTTCACCTTTCTGAATTTGGCTCTGATGAAGTACTTTGGAAATATGGAATTGGGATAATTCAAGAACCAAGGGGTTATCGGTTGCCATATTTAGCGTATGAAAAAGTTTGGAGAGGTGATCAACTAATTGTCAACCGGCCTGAAGATGAGGATAAAAGCGACAAGGCAAGGTTAACACAGACATATCTGGAACAAATAAATACCAATAAGGATTTCAGGGAAGTAGTCCGTTTTTTTGAAAATACCTTATACCTTCATCTTGTTCCTCAATTGTTAAAATATCCAACTGCATTTACTGGCCCTGATCTTCCAGGAGATCCTTTTGGTAAAGGATTTTTAGAACGGGTTGCTAATGTGAAGGAAAATACACGGAAGTCATTCCTTCGTAAGATTGAACAGGCATTAAAGCTTGCCGTTCCGCAACTAACTCATCTTGAGTTTACAACTGAGAATGGTTATCCTCATATTGAAGCTACTTATGCGCATTGGCGTCCGGGTGCTGGGAAACAGAAGGAAGATCAGTTCAGCGACGGAACATTGCGTTTGATTGGATTACTGTGGGCCTTGCAGGAAGGTGATTCTCTTTTGCTGCTTGAAGAACCTGAACTTTCATTAAATGGAGCCATTGTTTCAAAACTTGCTGCTTTAATTCACCGATTACAAAAGCCAAGAAAGCGTCAGGTGATTATTTCTACACACAGTTCCGACCTTTTAAACGACAGAGGAATTTCTTTAAATGAAGTAGTTGTTCTTGAACCTGCAAATGAAGGAACCAAAGCGTCCGTTGCATCAGATATTGAAGAAGTGAAAAATATGCTTAAAGGTGGTATGACACCTGCTTCTGCCATTCTTCCACGTTTAAAACCCAAAGATATTAACCAACTTACGCTGGAATTTTAATATGAGCTCTATTCCATTAAATCTGGTATTTGAGGATGAAATCAGCGAGTTTGTCATGGTGAAACTTGTCAAAGAGACGGGGAAATTTTCTATTGCAAATTCATATTCTGAAGGAGGTTTCGGTTACATAAAAAAAAATATTGGTGGTTTCAATGAGGCAGCCAAAGGCTGTCCTTTTTTTGTTCTTACAGATTTGGATGCTGTTGATTGTGCTCCTACTTTAATTAATGATTGGTTGCGGTCACAGGCACATTCAAATCTAATCTTTAGAATTGCAGTTCGGGAAGTGGAAGCATGGCTACTTGCAGACATTGAGGGCTTTTCAAAATTCACGGGCATATCAGAAGCTAATTTTCGGAATAATACTGAAGAAATTGCAGATCCTAAAGCTGAACTTCTGCAATTAGTGAAACGATGCAGGGTCAGAAAAATAAAGGAAGATATTTTACCCAAAAATGAATTTGCTGCTGTAGGTCCAAACTATAACGGTCGATTAGGTGAGTTTGTAATGAACCATTGGAATATAGATCGCGCTATGCAGCGTTCCGATAGTTTGAAAAGAGCAGTGATTCATCTTTCTACATTCAATGTGATTTACAAATAGTCGGTTTAAAATTTTCTGGAAATAGATGTAAAAAATTCAGAAAGTAACTGAACTTCACTAAGTGGGCTTTATCTCTCAATTTTGATCCGTGCATCTACGGCAACCAATTTGTCGCCATCACCCAGCAGCGGATTGATATCCATTTCCTTTATTTCAACTGCAAAGCGTAATAGGGTTGACAGCCTGACTATAACTTCGGCAAACTTACGCTCATTGATGCCATTTTTACCGCGGTAACCTTTGATGATTTGATACGACCGGAGATTTTTAATCATGGAAGCCGCTTCGCACATGGTCAGTGGGGCAAGTCCTGAAGTAACATCTTTCAGCACTTCAACAAAAATCCCTCCCATTCCGCATAAAATAACGTGTCCAAAGCGATCCTCGTATTTGGCGCCAAGAAAGAGTTCAATGCCACTGGCCATTTCTGCCATTAATACTGAAGTAGTATCTTTAATCTTAATCAGCCTTTTGAATTCCCGTTGTACCGTTTCCATATCCAGAACATTCAGCACCACTCCATTAACTTCCGTTTTATGAATTGGGCCAACCACTTTCATCACCAGCGGGAATCCCAGTTTCTTTGCTGTTTCCATAACAGATTCTTCAGTGTTTACTGTTATTTCGCGGACCATTGGAATTCCTGCTGCTGAAAATAGCCGTTGAATGGTTGCAGGAGTCTGATAACCGTCCTCCAACGAATCAATAATTCTTCGGATTTCAGGAATATCAATGTTATCCAAAAATATTTTTTCTCCTGAAGGTTTCGCTGTATTCAATATGGATGTCAGCGCTTTCCCGAGTAATACCTCATCCGGAAAATTTACATTTCCCTGCGAGATAAAGTAGGCCACTTCGTCTTTAACATTGATTACTGATGGCAAAATGGGGAAAATCGGTTTTTTGCAGGATTGCATTTTTTCATTCAGAAGCTGATAAACATCCGTAACCGGTGATAATCCGGGGCTTCCGAAAATGACTGCCATTCCATCAATTTCGTCAAATTCATTTTCGCAGGTATCAATAATAGCAGACAACTGTTCTGCATTTCCTGTTGCCAGAAAATCGATTGGATTCTCAACCGATGAACCCGGGAAGAGTTTGCTTTTCAGTCTTTTCTTAGCTTCCGAATCTTTGATATGTGGAATGTGCAGTCCGCCGCTTTCGAGTGCATCGGTTAGCATTACAGCCGGCCCACCGGCATGGGTGATGATGGCCAGTCGCTTGCCCTTCATAGGTTTACAATGGAATACATTAGCAACTGTTGTCAGCTCCTCGCGTCCGTAACAGCGCACAATTCCGGCTTTACGGAAAAGTGCCTCTACAGCCTGATCGGAGTTAGCCATGGCGCCGGTGTGAGAAGATGCCGCCCTGCTTCCGGCCTGACTACTGCCAGCCTTAATCGCGGCAATTTTACAACCTTTCCGAATGAGTGACGAGGCATGTTTCAATAATTTATCCGGGTTTTTAATACTTTCAATGTAGAGCAGTTTCACCCTTGTGCTGGTTTCAGGATTAAAAACCTCATCCATAAACTCGAGAATTTCTTCCACCCCGTTCTGGGCTGAATTTCCAACCGAGAACACGCTGGCAAAATGAAGCCCTTTGGGAATACCTGATTCCATGATGAAAACTGCTGTTGCGCCGGAACTCGAAACAAGGTCGCAACTCATTTGCACCAGTTTTGGTATTGGGGTTGTGAACACGCTGGTATGGGCATAGGTAATAATTCCAATGCAGTTGGGGCCAATTAGGCTGCCATTATTTTCTTCGATTATTTTGACAATCTGCTGTTCCAGTATCCGTCCTTCTTCACTTTCTTCGCTAAACCCGGCAGAAATGATGATAAATCCTTTGGTGCCTTTTTGAGTTGCAAGTACCTCCACCGCATTCAAACAGGATGAAGCTGGGATAGCCAGAACAGCCATTTCTACCGGAGGTAAATCGTTAACAGTTGGAAAGGATTTAATTCCCTGAACAGTTTCAGACGTAGGATTGACTACCCATAAATCGCCCTTAAAATTGTTGTCAATGAGATTTTTTAAAAGTTTTCCTCCCGGTTTGGAGATGTTGTTGGAAGCTCCAATGACTACAATACTTTTCGGGGCAATCAATTCATGTGTTATCATTTCACCGTTTTTAATTTGTGAAACAAAGGTAGGAAAAGCGATTTCAGGAGGAACTGACTTTTGACTGTATTTCGAGTCTAACCAAATCCATAAAAATCAATTATGTTTGTGTTGCAAGTTTCGAGTTACGGGTTAACTCGCAACCCACAACCCGTAACGTATTAGGATAAAGTGCAATCGATACATATACAGTTTCATGTCAAAAAATTCAAATCAAAAGGTTGTTGTTATTTGTGACTTTTCGGAGCGGATGAAAGATGTCATCATTCACGGGGCCCGGATGGCTGCTATTCTGAAAAAGGAACTTTGCCTGACGGCGGTATGGAAGGATTCGAATCAAAAAAGTATCATTCAGGAAAACCTGATTCAAACTACGCGAAGCCTAAAATCACACTTACCTAATATCCCTGTTTCATGGTTACTTCTGCAGAAATCGTTGTATCTGAATATGCAAAAGCTGGTGGATGAATATAATGCTGTATTGCTGGTATTGCACCAGGATGATATCAGTTGGGTACTCAAAGCATTTCAGCAAAGCAGTATCGCATTTTTATTTGTAAAGGGTGAGATCCCCAGGTTTTTAAGCTACAAAAATGTATTGGTTCCGGTTGATTACCGAAGAGCCTCAAAGGAAACTTCGCTTTGGGCCTCCTACTTTGGAAGGTTTAACCGTTCTCAGATTCAGTTGATTTATGCACAGGAAACAAATAAAGAAGATGCCGGCCGCTTACAGAAAAATCTCGATTTTTTTAAGAAATTTCTGACAAGACTGAATGTTCGCCACTTTGAGATTGCCGGAAAAACTACCAGTTGGGGAATTTGCAATGAAACCCTTGTTCGGTCTGATGAATGGCTTGGCGATTTGATGATTTTTTCAGGAAGCAGTTCCATTTCATTGCTTGATTTAATGATTGGACTTCCAGAGAAACGTATCGTAAAAAAAGCGGGCAATTTACCTATTATGCTCATTAATCCCAGAAAGGATATTTGCATGATGTGCGACTAGAGGAAGCCCCACCCAAATACTTCAAAGCCCCTCTAAATCTCCCCTAAGGGGAGACTTTAGGACGTGAAAATTCTGGTCGTTTGTGTATATAAAAAAATGATTACTATATCAAAGAATAATCCATCGCCATCAGGTTCTTTCTCGCCTCTTTCGGAGGGGTCGGGGGGAGGCTTCTATTCTATCTCCATCTCTTCAATCAGATAACCCGCACCTGCAAATTTGTCAATGATAAAAAGTGCATAACGAATGTCAAGTATGATATTCCGGCAGTGTTCCGGATCGTACATCAGATCGCTCATGGTTCCTTCCCAGCAGCGGTCAAAATTGATCCCGATTAGTTTCCCTTCCGCATCCAGCACAGGGCTGCCCGAATTTCCTCCGGTCGTATGGTTGGAGGCAGTAAAACAAACATTCATAACCCCATTATTCCCGTACCTTCCGTAGTCATTATTTTGGTATAAATCGCGTAAGGTTTGCGGTACATTATAGTCGTAAATGGCAGGATTATCTTTTTGCATAATTCCACTCAGGGTTGTGTAATAATTGTAAGTTACGCCATCCATCGGCTTATAACCTTCCACTTTGCCATAAGTAACACGAAAGGTCTTGTTTGCATCAGACCAAAGCGGTTTATCTCCGTTCATTTTCATGATTCCGGCTACATAGGTCTGTAAGTTATCGTCAATTTGTTTCTGAATCGAGTTAAAAGGCGACTGAACATTGGGTTCGTAATGGTTCTTTAAACTTCGGAATAACCTAAATGCAGGATCCTTGCTCAGAATTTTAAGCTTTGCGGGATTTAATCCAGAGGCAATAGATGAAAGTTTGGCTTGGTTGGTGAATATTGATTTACTGTAAAATTTACTGATCAAAAGTTCCGGAGTCATTTTATTCATGAGCGATTTGAACTCTTCAGGTAAAAATTTGGGGTCGACATCTTTCGCATACAACGAAAGCAAGGCTGAAAATATCTTTTCATCGGTTGCCCGGTTATATTCCCTGAAATGTTCAGTTAACCGGACATCAACAGCTTTCTTGATTTTTGGCAGTTCTGATGGTGAATAGGAGGCCCATCGGGACTCTAATTGTTCGAAATAGGAAATAAGGCTGAATAAATCTGTTCCACGTTGAATAATCTCACCATAATAATCATTGGCTTTGGTGTAGGGCGCAAGTTCTTTGTAAAGCTTTTCGAATGAAGGGAGAACTTCCCCAAATTGATTTTTTCTTTCAGGATTTGACCCGATCCATTGTTTGAATTCAGTTTCGAATTTATGTTTGGCTTCAACGGCATTTAATCTCTGAAGACCTTTCACTTCGCCCTGCCACTTTTTCCATGCATTGCTGGTTGTTTGATATTTGGCCGCATATTGTATTCTTACTTTGGCATCATTGTTCATGTCGGCAGCAAGCAAACGAAGTTTTTCGTCGCGGATTTTAATTTTATCCGGATCGCCCTGTTCCATGATTTGACTGATGGCCTGCGACGGAAGAAATTGCTGGGTCCTTCCGGGATAACCGAGTAAAAGTGTAAAATCGTTGGTCTTGACTCCCTTGATCGATATTTGAAAGAATTTTTTCGGTTTGTAAGGAACATTGTCAGCCGAATATTTGGCAGGTTGATTATCTTTTCCGGCATAGACGCGGAAGAGCGAAAAATCTCCGGTATGGCGGGGCCACATCCAGTTATCGGTATCGCCGCCAAATTTTCCAATGGATGATGGGGGAGCACCAACCAGTCGGACATCTTGAAAGACCAGGTATACATGCAGAAAGTATTGATTTCCGGCAAAAAATGGTTGGATGCTTGCTTCATATTTGCCTTTTTCTGAAGCTTCCGAAACAATTTTTTTTGAATTACGGCTAATGATTACTGACACAGAATCTTTGGGTTTGCTTTGAGACCCTGCCAGTACTTTTTCTGTAACATCTTCCATGCGCTCCAGAATACGAACACTCAAATACGAATTGGACAGTTCTTCCTGATGATTTTTGGCCCAAAAACCGTTGGTAAGGTAATCGTGTTCAACCGAACTGTGGTTTTGAATGGCATCAAAGCCACAATGGTGGTTGGTTATGAGCAGACCTTGGGCTGAAATGAATTCACCACTACAGCCACTTCCAAAAAGAACCACTGCATCTTTCATGCTTTCGTGAGTGACACTATAAATATCTTCAGCAGAAAGTTTGAAGCCCATTTGCTTCATTTCTTCAATGTTATATTTGTTGACCAAGGTTGGTATCCACATACCATCTTTAGCCACCACTGACGAAATGAAACCCCAAACAAATCCTATAACGAAAATATATTTTCTGATCATTTTTCTTTTTTTGATTTTATTTTGTGGCGCAAATTTAATTAACTGCAGAACACACTAACCCATGTTTTGTCAGGAATTGAAAAAAAAGCAGGCCTGAATGTAATTAATATTCAGGCCTTCCTTTACCTTTAATTGTAACGACCAATTAACGGTTTAAATCTGCAGAAGTGTGAAACCCGGAAGCGACAACAGTACTTTCAATGTTATTTTTATTGACCAGGATGGCATCAATCAGGATGGATTTTACCAGTGATTTTCCATTGCTCTCGGTGGTGAATTTCATGTTTATTGGTTTTTCCATAGCCAGCGAAACAGCCAGATCAGCTGTTATTGAAGCCATTTCCTTCAAAGGTTTCAAAATGTCACAGGTCTGGGTGCCGTGGATAATTGCTTGTATATTATCTAATTCGGCATCCTGAGCAGCAACCATAATTTTACCCTCAAGTCCCCTTTCTTTCAGTACCTGAATAACTCCATCGGCAATGGCATCACTTCCGGTGATTATTGCAGTCAAGGTATCGGTTGACTGATCGAGAGCAAGATTGGCATGAAGTTTTCCCTGCTCCGGAGTCCAGTTCTCAGTAAATTCGCTGTAAACCACCTGAATATCTCCTTTTTCCATGAAAGGCTGCAAAGTATTGATTTGTCCAAGGAAAAGTCGCATGGAATTATTGTCGTATTTTGAGCCGCAAATCAATGCATATCTGCCTTGTGGCTTTAGGGAGGTCAGATAAGATGCCATAAGTTCCCCAATCTGGGTACTATTTGCTGATATGTAATAATCGAGTTTGCAGCCGTTAATCAAACGGTCGTAGGCAATAACTTTCACATCCGCCTCATGTGCAATCTCAACAATTTTTGCTGCTCCATCCTGATTAATCGGAACTACTATCAGAACTTGTGCCCCATTTTTGATCATGGTGGTGGCTTGTTCGATTTGTTTCTGCTGGTTATTATCCGCTACCTCGAGCATCACTTCAGCTCCCAGTTTGGTCAGGCCGTCTACCAGGTAGTTTTTGTCTTTTTCCCAACGTTGATTTTCGTAACTATGTATCAGGATTCCTATCTTGGGCGTTTTGGTTTTGCATCCCGAAAAGATTGAAATACCAATAAGGAACAAGAATAAAAATGAAAGGATTGAGATTCTCATGATTCTTCGTTTTTAAATAGCAGGGCTCAAGTTACTAAATGAAATTTAATTATCGACAGGCATGAAAAGAATTTGATTTATTCGAATGCCTTTAAATGTTCGTATAAACTCTGAACTGGTAATCCCATCACATTGAAAAAGGAACCTTCGATCCGATTAATGCCAATAAATCCAATCCATTCCTGAATGCCATATGCTCCGGCCTTGTCGTAAGGATGATAGGTTTCCAGGTAATACTGAATTTCTTCGTCGCTAAGTGGTTTGAACCAAACATCGGTTGAGGCAAAAAACGACACTTTCTTTTCGGTGGTTAGGATACAAACGCCGGTTAAAACCTGGTGCTTTTTCCCGGATAAATTTTTCAGCATCCTGAATCCATCTGCAAAATCGACTGGTTTATTCATGATATGTCCATCGAGCCAAACAATTGTATCGGCTGTAATCACCAATTGATTTTTTTTCAGGGAAGGACGAAATGCCTCGGCTTTCAGTTCGGCCAGGTAAACCGGAATCTCAGTCATGCTCAATCCATCCGGAAAGACTTCAGGAATATCCAGACTTTGTACTTCGAATTTCAATCCCAAATCTTTGAGTAATTCCTGACGGCGTGGCGATTTGGATGCCAATATGATTTCGTATTGGAAGCCTCCCCCAACCCCTCCGAAAGGGAAAGCCTCCCCCGACCCCTCCGAAGGAGGGACGAAAGAACCGGGACGCATAGATTTATCTTTTGAAATTTTCTTCACAATCTAAAGATTAAACGTTCAGGGTCTTCGATAACCAAACTCCCTTCCCTTTCGGGGAAGGGCTGGGGATGAGGCTTCTTTGAAGTCTCCCCTGCGGGGAGATTCAGAGGGGCTTCTAATCCGCTTTAATTCCTTTAATTTCCTGTCCAAACCATTTTTGTTGTGAGCGCATGACCTGTTCAATCACATCACGAACACAACCTTCGCCGCCTTTTTTGTCGGAAATGTATTGAGAAATTGCTTTTATTTCGGGAACCGCATCAATCGGACAGGTAGTTACTCCAACTTCCAGCATGATGGCGTGATCAACCAGATCGTCGCCCATATATACAATCTCATTTTTCAGGATTCCGGTTTTCGCGCAAAAATCATCCAGACATTCAGTCTTGTTGAATGAATCCATATAAATGTGTTCAACTCCAAGTTTTTTATGACGCAGTTTAACCCGGTTGGTATTTGCCCCGGTAATAATGGCAATCTGAAATCCGTTTTTAAGCGCATAGCGCATTGCAAATCCATCTTTTACATTAGCTGTTCGCATCGGATCTCCGAACTCATCAAGCGGTGTCGTATCCAGCGAAAGCACACCGTCAACATCGAAAATAAATGCTTTGATATTTTTAAGTCTTTCTTTAAAGAAGGTCATGATTCTATTTTTGGTGAACCTGAAAAATACTTTCGGTCACAAAGCTATAGATTTTCTGATATTCGGGCTTATTCTGAAGCATTTTTAAATGCAGGCTGATAATGGCTTGATCGTTCCTTTTGGCAGGTCCGGTCTGGGCTTCTACCGGCTGCAGTGTTTCAATTTTTGCGGCAGTTTCGCGAATGAGAGGTTTGAGAAGTTCGAAGTCCAGTCTTTTATCATGAAGTATTTCGGCGCCGATAGCGTAAAAATGATTGACAAAGTTGTTGGTAAAAACGGCAGCAAGATGAAGCGTTTTTCGCTCGTCTGAATTGATTTGGCTAACTGTTTCCGAAAGTCTTTTGCCCAGTTCTTCGAGTTTCATTAAGTTGGATGGATGGTTGGCTTCAATGCAGATGGGGATATCAGAAAAATCAACCTTTCTGCTTTTCGAAAAGGTTTGAAGCGGATAGAATACCCCGTAATTATTGGTAAATCCTTCCAGAATATTCATCGGTACACTGCCGGCAGTATGCACGATCAGTTGGTTTTCGCGAAGGCGTAAGTTTTCCAATACTTCCTGAATGGCAGGATCTTTCACTGCAATCACGTACAGGTCGGCTTCGGTGTCAAGTTGAAGCAGATCACTGGTAAAAGCAGCATTCACTTTTTCGGCCAGTACACGCGCCGATTCCAGTGACCGGCTATAAACCTGTTTTACACGGATTCCTTTTTCCACCAAGGCTAATGCCAATTGTGTGGCCACGTTGCCTGAGCCTATCATGACAATATTTTCAATCATAGCTTTATATTGAGTTGGAAAGGTATAAAAAACTGCGGAAAGACTCACTTTAAAAGATATTGAGCGGGTGACTCCAAGTCACCCGCTCAATAAAATTGGTTAAATCAATTTATTTGTTTTCGTACCTTTTATTGACCGTATCCCAATTTACTACTTTCCAAAAATTGTCGACATACTCTGCCCTCCGGTTTTGGTAGTGCAGATAATAGGCGTGTTCCCACACATCGATGCACAAAAGTGGAATACCTTTCTTTTCAACCACATCCATCAGTGGATTATCCTGGTTCGGAGTGGAACTGACAAATACTTGTCCGTCTTTTCCGGCTACCAGCCAGGCCCATCCGCTTCCAAACTGTTTTTTTGCGGCATTGGCAAATTCTTCCTTAAACTTATCCATTGAGCCAAAGCTTTTTTCAATGGCTGCGCTCAATTTAGCAGATGGATTGCTTTTAACTGGCGATAAATTTTCCCAGAAAAGAAGGTGATTATAATACCCGCCACCATTATTCCGAACCGGGGCCGGAAATTTGCTGATTCCCGCAAACAAATCTTTCAATTCAAGATTGGCGGCTGGTGTATCTTTTATGGCAGCCAAAAAGTTGGTATGGTAGGCTTTATGGTGTTTGCTGTAATGAATTTCCATTGTTTTTGCGTCAATGGTGGGTTCCAACGCATTGTATGGAAAGGAAAGCTCAGGAAAAATACTGTCAATGGCTTTTTGACCAGTTTCAATGCTACTGCCGTAAACACTGGCCCAGACTGGTGCGGCAGCCATTGAGGTGCCTACCAGGGTAAGAAAATTTCTTCGTTTCATGATTTCTGATTTAGGATAACAAAACTGTTTGCTGATTTACTTTTTGTAATCTGATAAACAGTTGGATAGACGGAATTGTTTAGAAATCCTGAAAGGGAAAAAGTCATTCGACATTGGTCATGAGTCAGAAGGAAAAGTTATTAGGAAAGAGGAAAAAGAATGAGGGAAAAACGCATTTCCCACTTTCTTTTTCCTCTTTCCTTTTTTCTAATGATCAATGACTATTTTCTAATCTTTCAATTACCCAACTCGAACATATTGGCCATATCACTTTTTGAAAGCGTTTTAAAAGCTACCATCGATTCTGTTTTCGTGATTCCATTAACTTTTGTCACTTTCTCCGTAATCAATTCCGCCAGATCATCGGCATGTGGAAGCCGGATGACTGCTACCAGATCAAACCGTCCGGAGACGGAATAAACATCTGTTATGCCGGGCAAACTGACCAGTTGTTCGGCTACAGCATTGATCTTTTCCCGCTCGGTATTAATGAGAATAATAGCGTTAACCATGATCTTTTCCTCCTGAATGTTTTTAACCTTACTCAAAAGTACAGAAATTAATGACTGTCCAAACTCTCCATCATGTACAATGAATGCTCAATGGTTGGGAAAATCTCATGACAGTATTCACTTACAGCCTTTACACTTCCGGGCAGGGTGTATATCAATGTTTTGCCTGAAACGCCTGCTATTCCCCGGCTTAGTAATGCAGCTGGTTTTTCCATGCCGTACTTAACACGGATCAGTTCCATGATTCCCGGAATTTCTTTCTCGAGTAAAGGCCTGATTGTTTCCGGAGTAATATCTCTTGGCCCGATGCCTGTTCCACCTGTAGTAAAAATTACATCTGCTCCTGAAGAAATCGCATCATTCACGAGTTTTGTGAGTTTAATCGGATTATCGGATATTAAATGATTGGTAATCGCAGTTCGCCGGTTGATTCCAGAAAAATAAGTTTCAGCGAGGTTTTTGATTTGTGGTCCGCTTTTATCGGTGTATTCGCCAGCACTGGCTCTGTCGCTCAGTGTGATAATATGAATAGTTACGATTTTGGGAAAATAGGAAAGTTCATCACCGATTTTAAGTTCACCGTTCCGAATGACGCGGGCAAAAATACCTTCCTTGGGCATGACGCAATTACCAACTTCGCGGAAAATAGAGCAGTTGTCGCCATGGCATTTTTTACCAATTTGTGTGACTTCCAGTTCTACGGTTTCATTTCGGAACCGATCCAACGGCTTGCATTCGTGCAACAAAAGTCCTTCCGTAGTAATGTTTTCAGCAAACTCTCCGTAATTGATGGTCCTTCCTGCTTCTTCAGAAAATTTCGTGATACTTTCAGCTGCCAGCAGACTAACCTGCCGGAGCCACTTTCCGGAATGGGCATCCCCCGTAACACCGATTTCGGAAAGCTGAATGGATTCGACAGGGTTTTTTATGGTTCCCTTTTTTTGGGATGTATTGACTGAAAGTACTTTGATTTTCATGGACTATTTTTTTGTTTTACTTACCAGTTGAATTTTCTCAATGACCATTTCTTTATCAACTGCTTTACACATGTCGTAAACCGTGAGCAAAGCAATACTAACTCCGGAAAGGGCTTCCATTTCTACCCCGGTTTTGCCAAAACAAAGCGTGGTACATTCGGCCTGCACCCCATCTTCCTTAAGAGTGCATTTCACATCAATTTTCCAGAGTGGAAGCGGATGACATAACGGAATCAGTTCGCCGGTTCTTTTGGCTCCCTGGATTCCGGCAATCTCAGCAACAGTTAGCACGTCGCCTTTTTTCATCTGATTTTGGCGAATTAATTCAATGGTTTCGGGTTGTAAGCGTATAAAGCCTTTGGCTACAGCTTCGCGCTCCTGATCTGGCTTCTGGCTGACATCAACCATTTTTGCCTTTCCTTTTTCGTCGGTGTGAGATAGTTTTTTCATAAGTAAAAGCCCCTCCCAACCTCCCCAAAGGGGGAGGAGTGAAAAACGCTGTTATTAAGGGTTATAGTTTATTCAATATTTTTCATTGTCAATCTCGTAATTTCACAAAAGCACAACTTGGAACTTTGAACCTGAAACTTGAAACTCGTACTATCCCCCAATATTATAGAACTCACCCGATTTATTGTAAGTTCCGCTTTTCGGTTTGTTGCCTAATGCCTGGTTTAACGCTTGTTCAGATCCAAGTTCCCTGATGTTGTAAGCCAGATCGCTAAACAAGCACGGCTTAATATCTCCGTTGGCCAATAAACGAACCCGATTACATTTGCTGCAGTTTCCCCCTTCGCCCCCTTCAACATTGGAGAATTCTCCGGTTTTCAGGTTCATCTGGTGTATAAATCGCAGCTTCAATCCTCTATCCTCACAGAATTGTCTGAGTTGTATCGTTTCATCATCGGGTTGTCCAATCAGCACACAATTAATCTTGATGGGTTGTAATCCGACCTGATGTGCTGCCTCAATACCTTCCAGAACCTTTGCCAAATCCCCATTTCGGGTGATCTGGCAATAGTTATCCGGATTTACGGTATCCAAACTAATATTGATGCGGTTCAGTCCGGCCTTTTTCAAATCAGCAGCATATTTCGAAAGTAAAATGCCGTTGGTAGTCATCGATATATCTTCTAGTCCATCAATTGCTGCAAGCATAGCAACCAGTTCAACAATTCCCTTTCGAACCAATGGCTCGCCTCCAGTCAGTCGTACCTTGGTAATTCCGTTTTGTACCGCGAACCGTGTAAATTCGGTAATTTCTTCAAAGCTCAGAATATCGGAATGATCGAGCAACTGGATACCATCTTCTGGCATACAATAAGCACAACGGAGGTTACATCGGTCGGTTACCGAAATGCGCAGATAATTAATTGATCGGCTAAAGCGGTCGAACATAGACAATTTCTCCTTTTTTGATTTCGGTTTTACCTGTAGCAAGGATTATAAATCCAAATGCCTGATGATAGGCATGAATGTGGGCCGAACCATGATAGTTAATCATTTCTACCTCATTCCCGTTTATTAATTGCACTGGCAGACACTCTTCCCGATCTGTTTTTTTTCGTTTGAATTCATGACTCATTGGTAAGGGTAGCCTGATTTCAGGCTGAGTATAATTCATCAGTTTCCATAAAAATGGCAAAACAAAAACCTCAAATTGAATAAACGATGATACCGGGTTTCCGGGCAGGCCAACGATATATTTATTCCCTTTTGATGCAAAAGTGGTATGCTGTCCGGGCTTGATGCTGATTTTGCTGAAATGAATTTCAAATCCAAGTTCGCGGATAATTTGTGGAACAAAATCGAAATCACCTACCGATACTCCTCCTGAAAGGATGGTTACATCGTTTTCAGCAACCGATTGCTGAATAACCTGATTTGTCAATTTTTCATCATCACGCACAATTCCATAATAATTAGCAGAAAATCCGTATTGGGTTGACTGAGTATAAAGTTGAGGCCCGTTTGAATTGCGAATTTGTGAAGGCTTTGGTGTTTCTTCAGGATTAACCAACTCCGATCCGGTTGAGATTATCCCTAAAACCGGAGTTTTGTATACCATTGGATTCGTACAACCAACCGTTGCTAAAATTGCGATATGTTGTGGTTTGATTTGTATGCCTTTCTGCAAAACCAAATCTCCCGCTTTCAGATCTTCGCCTTTCACACAGATGTTTGAATTGGTTTTTTCACCAGAAAACCGCACTTTCCCCGGTGTTGTTTCGTGCGAATATTCCACCATAAAAACAGTGTCAGCGCCAACAGGAACCTGTGCACCGGTCATTATTTTGCAGCATTGGTTTAATCCGATTGTTTTGGTTGGTGAAAAACCGGCTGGAATGATTTCAAGTACCGTAAGTTCATTACCCAAATCAACCCGTCGGCAGGCATAACCGTCCATAGCTGATTTATTGAAGGGTGGAACATCGGCATCTGCAAATATATTTTGGGTCAGAATCCGCCCTGATGAATGCAGTAAATCAACAAGTTCTGTGTCTAAAGGTTGAGCCTTCGAATATGCTTTTTCGAGCGCTTGTTCAAGTGTTATCATCTTGCTTTATTTTCCAGATTTGATCATAAACGAATGAGGAAGGGTCCATGCTGAATTGTCCACTATCAGAATACACAATTACATCGGCCAGTTTTTGCATTTCCAGAGCCGATGGTTTCACTTCTTCATATTCTTTTTGGATAAAAAGGTAAAACTCAGGAACAATGAATTTGCGTAAAGCTGCCGATTCAACTATAATCGGCTGACCGCCAGAAATGAAGTCAGTAATGATCCTGAAAGCATCATCGAGATACGCTTCGGTTGCCTGAATATAGAAGACTTTTTCGGCGCCTGCCTGAAGAAACAAGGAACTGTCTTTGCCAGAGGTTAAATCGGTTTCCTTAAAGATACGGTAATTATCCGTAACAAGGATTGGAGACAGGCCAGGGGTAGGTTCATGAAAATGAGGTGAGATTTTGACTGCGACCAATTTTTGGCTGGCATTTTGTCTGATCACCCGGCGCATAAAACTTGTTTTACCAACATTACGTCCGGAACCGGAAATCAGCATAATATTTTTTGAAATTTGGGTCATACAAATGCATTTCAATCATTTAAAAGGAAGGCTGCATTTACTGTCCAACCGGTATGGCGGACTGTTTCTGCTCCTTTACAATTCATTCTGCCATTGCAGAAATCGGGAGGCTGAAGTGTTTCCACTTCAACCCATCGGGTTTGGAAGCTTATGAGTGCACTTAGCTTGCCAAAACTCGGAGTTACGATACAAATGTAGCGAGATTTGAACCACATAGGCACATAGAGCACATAAAAACTTAGGAAACGGATCAAGAGACTATCAGAAAATGCCATTATTCTTACTAAATCCTTTGACCAATAGGTATTCTGCCCACTTGTTAATATCAAACTAGTGTGTCCTATGTGACTATGTGGTTCATTCAATTATTTTTTGTAGAAGTTCATTTGCTGTAGATAGTCCCAGCTACGATAGGGTATAAAATGTCGGATGTCTTTTCCGGCTTTTATGGAATTGCGGATGAAAGTCGATGAAATTTCCATTAACGGGGCATTGGCTACCAATACACGCGGATATTTAAGTGCCGTTTCAACATTGAAACCTGGGCGGGGATAAACGATGATGTCGTAATTGGCCAATAAAACATCAGCATTTTTCCATTTGTGAATACTATCCAGATTGTCGGAGCCCATCAGGATAAAAAACTGGTGTGTAGGATATTTTTCGCTCAAATAAGCCAGTGTGTCGATGGTATAGGAAGGTTTGGGCAAGCCAAATTCAACTTTTGAAGCGCGGAAACGCAGATCGTCGCCAATGGCCCGGTTGACCAATTCCAGGCGTTGGTAATCATCGAGCAATGTTTTTTTATTTTTCAGCGGATTTTGCGGACTTACAACAAACCAAAGCTGATCGATCTCGGTGTATTCGACCATGTAATTGGCAATGGCCATATGCCCGACATGAATCGGGTTGAATGATCCAAAGTAGAGTCCGGTTTTAATCATGAAAAAGTTAATTAATCTGATATTTTTACTAATGGTGACAGAACCAAGGAAACAGGCATCTGGTAGAAGGACAAATTACTAACGACCCTTTCCTTTTTCCATTATAAGACATTCAATACCTGTTCCTTTATTTTTTCCAGATTGTCTTTCATTTGTACAACAATTCGTTGGAGGTTGCTTTCGTTGGCTTTAGAACCGAGCGTGTTGATTTCACGTCCAATTTCCTGAGCGATAAAACCCAGTTTCCGGCCTGAAGGTTCGTTTTCGGCCATCGTTTCGGTGAAATAGCTGCAATGATTGGTCAAACGAACTTTTTCTTCGTTGATGTCGAGCTTTTCCATATAATAAATCAGTTCCTGTTCGAAACGGTTTTTATCAACATTGCCATTCAGTTGCATTTCGTTCAGGCTGTCCAATATTTTATTCTTCACATTTTCCATGCGCTGAGTTTCATGAGGTTCAACCTGACATAGTAGATCCAGAATATTTTGAATATTGGTATCAATATCAACTTTAAGTGCCAGTCCCTCCTGATCGCGAAAACGATTAAGTTCATCGAGGGTTTTTATCAGGTTTTCACGAACCTCCAGCCATTCGGTTTCATCCAATTCATCGTATACCATTTTAACAGTTTCAGGTAGCCGCATGATGCTGTTCATGATGGATTCGTTCACATCGAGTCCCAGTTCCTTATGAATTGTCTTGAGCTGACGGTAATAATCTTTGACGATGGCTGCATTGATCCGTGAAGTGCTTTCAGTTCCGAGGTTGTCGAGATAAAGCGCAAAATCAACTTTTCCACGGGTGAGCATTTCTGAAATTAACCTGCGTATTTCAATATCCTTTTCGCGATACATTGCCGGAATCCGGGTATTGATATCGAGTTGTTTGCTGTTAAGCGATTTAATTTCAAGTGTGATTTTTTTATTTCCTACTTCGAATTCGGTTTTTCCGAATCCAGTCATCGATCTGATCATAAATTATGGGTTTTAGCTGCTAAAGATACAGAAAAAGGGAAAAGGAAATTGTCATTGGTCAATAGTCATTAGAAAAAAGGAAAAAGGAAAGAAAAAAGACAGCCTGGTTTCCCTTTTTCGGTTTCCTTTTCTCCCTTTTCCTGGATTATGCAATCACTCCTGACCCAATCAACTCATCACCTTCATACCATGCGGCAAACTGGCCAGAAGTGATTCCACGTTGTTCTTCGTCAAAAATAATATACAAGCCTTCTTCCCTCTGGTAAATAGTTGCTTTTTCGAGCGGCTGACGGTACCTGATCCGTAAATCGTATCTTCTGCTTTCTCCTGAATTCATTACAAGATCAGGGCGTATCCAATGAATTTCGTCTTTCGGTATAAATAGACCCGGACGGAACAAGCCTGGATGGTTAATGCCTTCACCAACATACAAGATGTTTCGGATTACATCGGTACCTATTACAAACAAAGGATCCTGATGACCACCGATATTCAAACCTTTGCGCTGGCCAACCGTGTAGAAATGGGCCCCTTTGTGTTCACCGATTATTTCTCCATTCCAGGGTTTATAAGGAAATGCCGAACAAAGTTTTTTAAAGTTTTCTTCCGTTTTTTCAATATTCTTCTTTTTTGAAATAAAATCGGCTGTAATTTCAATCACATTACCGGTTTTAGGTTCAAGTTGCTGCTGAAGAAAGGTGGGCAAGTCAACTTTCCCGACAAAGCAAATTCCCTGTGAATCTTTTCGCTCTGCAGTGGGCAGGTTAGCCAGGCGGGCAATCTCACGAACCATAGGTTTTTCCAAATGTCCGATCGGGAATATAGCCTTCGAAAGTTGATACTGATTTAGCTGGCACAGAAAATAGCTCTGATCCTTGTTTTGGTCTTTTCCGGCAATTAACTGATGAATCGTTTGTCCGTATTTTTCAAACTCAGATCTCCGGCAGTAATGCCCGGTTGCTACAAAGTCGGCTCCGTATTTCAAACATTCGTCGAGGAAAATATCAAATTTTATTTCCCGGTTGCACAGCACATCGGGATTAGGCGTACGGCCTTTGCTGTATTCGGCAAACATATAATCCACCACACGTTGTTTGTAATCTTTGCTGAGGTCGACAATATGAAACGGGATGTCAAGTTTTTTAGCCACCAGTTCGGCAATCATGGCATCGTCTTCCCAGGTGCAGCGTGAGGTAATCGTTCCGGTGCGGTCGTGCCAGTTAACCATGAACAAGGCCACAACATCGTATCCTTGCTGCTTCAGTAAATATGCCGCAACACTCGAATCGACACCTCCCGAGAGGCCTATAACAACACGTTTCATTGGAGTTTCAATTTTCAAATTCAAGCTTAGCTTCATGTCCCGATAACGGTTAAAAAACTATGGATATTGTCCCTGTTTTGAACACAGACGATTATGCTTAAGCTCAATTGGGTAAACAAAAGTATGGAAAGAACGGCGCTTTTCCAAAAGTATGTAATCGGTTATATTAATTCATCCTGGTTAATATCCGAAACATCGATGATTTTTTTCAGGATGGCGTACATGGTTAATCCTGAAGCTGACTTAATGCCGGTCTTTTCAGAAATATTCTTTCGATGCGAAATAACAGTATGTGTACTCACAAATAGTTGGTCGGCGATTTCCTTGTTTGAATAACCTTTAGTTAGGAGTTGAAGGACTTCGATTTCACGTTTGGTAAGCTCTGTATCAGTGTCTTTGCTTTGATCTGAAAGGAATGAATTCACAATTTCGTTTACCTTGTAGCAGATCAAAGTCGGTGTGTCGAACAGGTTAATTGTTCGATTGGAATATACCGAATCGGGATGCAATTGGAGTGTTATGAAATGAATATTTTGGGTGGAGGTAAGTATCTGGCGCATGAATGAACCGCTTTTTTCCTGTTCTTCGGAAGTAGCTATGATTATAATGTGACCATTCAACGCAGGATAGTCGATCAATTCGTCACCCCGGTGAAGCAGGATAACTTCACTGGCCATACTGCTTTTCAGAATCTCAAACAAACCGGTTAATACCACATCTGATTGGCTGATGACCACTATAGATATATTATGAATGCTATTCATTATTTGCTAAAAGTATTTCGAGCTGTTTTACTTTTGGCATCAGAATATGATCTTCAATTCTGGAATGATTTTTCAAGTCCTTCTCAAAAAGAAATAAATTCGCCAGAAAAGCATTACCGCGATTCTGATCGTAATTGGGAGGCAAATATTTAATGATGATGTTTTTAAGATCGTCCATTTTGTCGTCCATGTTCGAATGCTCTTTTTCGAAGCTTTCAATAGAAAAGGATGGATATTTTTTGGTGAACTGAGCACGTTTTTCCGGGTTTTCGACGACGGCATTTAATTCCAGTATAAAAGGAAACATTTCACGTTCCTCGAAATTGATGTGAATCACGAACTCTTCCTTAAACTTGGCATAAAACTTCCGGACCAGTTCGTTTTCTGTGTTTTCATCCGGACTTGCCGACAAAAAAAGTTCAATCAACCGGTCGTTTTCAGGGATCAGGTAATCTTTGTAATACTGATGAGTCTTAATCAGATACTCAATGACCATAGAAATAGAGAAGTCGAGCAACCTTTTCTCAGGGAAATAAGCTTCGTAATGAAAAACATTAATGGTTTCAACGAAAAAGTTGAGATCGATCTGATTCTCCTCGCATATGTTGCGGATGGTTTTATCGCCGAAGCCCAATTTGATACCTAGACGATTGATAACCGGTAACAACGAATGATCTTTGTGAATTACAAAAGCGAGTTTGCTGTTTTCGTTAAACAATTCCATGGCCCGAATAAATAATTAGATGTACAAACAAAGACAATATTTTCGATGAAAGGTTCATCAAAAAAAAGGAAAACCCCACTTGAAATGAGGTTTCGATGATTTTTTTCATAGGACTCCATTTCCTTGCGCCCTATGCTTTTACATGTCGGAGCCTTGCCCCTAACTTGTTTTAAATATCCGAACATTTGTATGAGGTATGAAAGACCGCTTCGGTATCATCAAATCATATTGTATTCAGGAAATAACATCAATTATTTTTCCAATAAGCCGTTGGTAAGCTTCTTCTTTCAAATGTGAAACCTTTCCTTTTATTAATTCATCTTCCAATACAAACAGTTTATGGACACGAACATAACTTGTTAAAGGTAATTTGATTGTCAAGTCGCTCTCACTTAATGGAAAACTTAATCCATCCGAAACTGATTTTGAAGTAATCTGTGCAATCAAAACGTCACCGGTTTTGTGTACCAAATCATTCGACAACACTAAAGCGGGCCGAAGTTTGAACCTTTGATTATCGGTAAAAGGAACAGGAACAATCACAATATCTCCTTTTAGACAATTCATTTTACTAGGTATTCTGTTTCAATAAATTATCCCAGCGATCGTCTTCCGGACTATCCCACTCTTTCAATAAACTACTTTCTGATAATGTGGCAAAAAACTCATCCGGGTCTTTGACAAGTTTTACATCTTCAACTTGTCCAAGACTTCGTAGTAATTGTGTCAAAAAAACAATTTCTTTTTTACTTTTCGGTGTAACTATGAGCTTATCCATAACGATGCCATTTTTAGCAAATATACAAAACAAGAACAATTTATTATAACACTGCCAGTAATTGTTCGTTATGGCCTTCTGCTCCAGAAAGTCCTTTTTGGCTTCGGTTCAGCCTGAGCCGAAGGATGATTCGTTGGCCTGCTTTCCCGGTTGCCAGATGTTTCCCTAACGGCTTGTCCGTTATGTTGACGGGCAATTGGTTTGCGGGCTACTTTGGCAGGCGCTTTCATCGGTGTAAAATCGGTCATTGCATACGGATGATCATCTACTACAGGAATGGTTTGAGAAATCAACCGCTGAATATCGCGCAGAAAAGTGATTTCAGTATTATCGCAAAATGAAAGAGCGATACCGCTTTGTCCGGCACGCCCGGTCCTTCCTATTCGGTGAACATAGGTCTCCGGAATATTGGGTATCTCAAAGTTAATCACATGAGTTAAATCATCAATATCAATTCCTCTGGCAGCTATGTCAGTGGCAACCAAAAGCCGTATCTTACCGCCTTTAAAATCGGAAAGAGCTTTCTGACGGGCATTCTGAGACTTGTTGCCATGAATAGCCTGTGCCTGATGTCCATTCTTTTGAAGAAATTGTACAACCTTATCGGCGCCATGTTTGGTGCGGGTAAATACCAGTGCAGAAACGATTTCCTGTTTTCTCAGCAAATGAAGCAACAGGCTGCGTTTATCAGCAAAATTGACCATATACATCTGCTGTTCCACCTTTTCGGCAGTTGTTACCTCAGGAGTAACTTCCACCTTCGATGGGTTGTTCAGAATGGTTTGCGATAGTTTGACTATGTCAGCCGGCATGGTGGCCGAAAAGAATAACGACTGGCGATCACGGGGTAATTCGGCAATGATGCGTTTTACATCATGAATAAAACCCATGTCGAGCATTCGGTCAGCTTCGTCGAGAACAAATAACTCGATGTTTCTGAAATCAATGTATCCCTGATTAAATAAATCGAGCAAACGGCCCGGAGTAGCAATCAGAATGTCGATTCCCTGGCGCAGGGCATCAGTTTGAGGGCGTTCGCCCACACCGCCATAAATAACGGTATGTTTCAATCCGGCATATCGGCCGTAAGCCGTAAAGCTTTCGCCAATCTGGATAGCCAGTTCGCGGGTAGGGGTTACAATCAGCGATTTAATCCTGCGTTTTCCTTTGGCAGGAAGGTGTGTGTCGTAAAGAATCTGAATAATCGGAATAGCGAATGCCGCCGTTTTTCCGGTTCCTGTTTGTGCACATCCTAATAAATCTTTTCGCTGAAGTATGATGGGTATTGCTTGTTCCTGAATTGGGGTAGGTGTTTCGTAACCTTCTGTTTTTAAAGCCCTCAGGATGGGCTCAATCAAATCTAAATTTTCAAATGACATTTTAATAATTTGGAAAGGCGCTCATGTCAAACTTTTTTGACTGGCCTTTATGTTTACGGCGCAAAATTAGACATTAATCCGACAAACCACCTAATTTCAGACTTATTTATCGTTTTTTGCTGAAAAAGAAGATGTTGCGGTGATGTTGGATGTATTTGCGGTTTTAAGTGATTCGCTGAATGCTCGCCTATATCTGCTTTGCCTCATGCGATTTATGTTGATTGCAGCAACAGCAATGAATGGGGTGATACCCAATGACTGTGCCGTATTTGTCGAATTCGTAATGACAGCAATTCATGAGCAGGTCGCTCAGTTTATGGCGGGCGCGGGCCACACGTGTTTTGGCTGCGGTGTAAGAGAGACCCGCCTTTTCGGCATACTCTTTAATACTTTTCCCCTCAAATTCAACCTGGCAAAGGGCCTGGCAATCTTTCTCCGGAAGGTCTTCCATGAATAGTACCATGTCACGGATGGTTTGAGTCATGGCTTCATCCGATTCCGGTTCAGTATCAATTATATCAGGGAAATCTTCCACTGAGATAGGATTGGTTTTTCGAAAATGATCGGTAATGATGTTGCGTGCAATCTGGTAAATCCACGATTGCACTTTGGTTTCGTCACGCAGGCCATCAATTTTTGAATGGATCCGGATAAAAGTTTCCTGAAGCAGATCATCGGCTAAATCTTCATCTTTCACTTTTTTAAGGATAAAGCGGCGCAGGCTGTTACTGAATTTGTGCCACAATTCGGTCGTTCTTTGTTCCATCGGTTCGGTTATTTGGCGGTTTTGTATACTTCCAGTGCGGCAGGAAATGGTTGCAGTGCCCGTTCAAATATACCCAGTGAATAAGCAATAGTCAACCCGTAATTGGTCAGCGGAACGCCAGCCATTCGCGCTTTCATCAGTCGTGACAACATTTCCCTTCGGTTCCACATGCAGGCTCCGCAGTGAATAATCAGCTTGAATTCCGATAAATTCTGAGGAAAATCGTGGCCACGATGATGCACAAATTCAAGTTTTCCACCTACATATTGAGTCAGCCAGCGAGGAATTTTTACGGTGCCAATGTCTTCGCCAATCGGGTGGTGCGAGCATGCTTCGGCAATCAGTATTTTGTCTCCTGATTCAAGCTTATCAATCGTCATGGCGCCTTTTACCATCTCCGGAAGGTCGCCCTGGTAACGGGCAAACAGGATGGAGAAGCTTGTCAGCGGTATTTCGGGTGGAGTGTCGGCTGCCACCTTAAGAAACGCCTGGCTATCGGTAACAACCAGTTTGGGCGGTTTATTCAGCCGATTGAGAGCTTCGCGTAGTTCGCGTTCTTTCACGACCAGGCAAAAAGAATCGTTGTCAAGCAGGTCGCGGATGGTTTGAACCTGTGGCAGGATAAGCCGGCCTTTTGGCGCTTCCTTATCGATTGGAACAACCAGAATTGCTGCTTCACCCGGACCAACCAGATCGCTCACAATTCCCGGGCGATTGATAAAATCTTCAGGAGCATGGTTCAGAATGGTCTGGCGTAATTCATGAATGCCTGATCCTGTAATTGCCGAAGTTTCTACAACAGGAATTTTTTCCCCGAAAAAGCTTTTCTCCAGGCAACTACCAGTTTGAACTAAGTCGGATTTGTTGAAAACCACTATCACAGGAATGGCGCGGTCTTTCAGTTCTTTCAGAATGGTTTCTTCAAAATCGCCCCATTCGTCCGATTTGGAAATAATCAAACCCAATTCTGTGCGATCGAAAACCTGCATAGTTTTTTGGATTCGTTTTTCGCCCAACGCACTGGTGTCGTCGATACCGGCAGTATCTATAAAAAGTACTGGTCCGAGTGGCAATAGTTCCATTGGTTTTTCAACCGGATCGGTAGTTGTTCCGGCAATTTCAGAAACAATGGATACTTCCTGACTGGTTAGGGCGTTCAGGATGGACGACTTTCCGGCATTTCTTCGTCCGAAAATACCGATATGCAGACGGAATGATTTAGATGCACGCATGAAGGATAAGATTTTCGAAATACAAATTACACACTTGTTGAGTTGAAAAGCAAGTGGATCGATACCATAATGAGAAGCTTAATATTGAAATGTTTCAGTCTGGATTATTTTTATGCAATAAAAATGTGCTAAATTTGATTTTACAAGAAACAATTAGTAGGGGAAATTTCAATTTAACTGTATCATTGCGGTGAACTATTGTTTAGTTTAACTGTTTTCAATTACTGGAAATCATCAACATTTTAATTTTTAAAACCATGAAAAAACTATTATTTGTTATTCTAATTGCCCTGTTTTTGGGGTTGAAATCCAATGCCCAAGATTATACCACTGGAATTGGCCTTCGCGGAGGTTGGGCAAGTGGATTGACGATTAAACACTTCATGCACGGGAATAAGGCCGTTGAAGGTATTTTTGATTCACGCTGGCATGGGTTTAGTGTAACCGGCTTATACGAGGTTCATCATCAGGCATTTGAAGTTAACCGTTTAAACTGGTATTATGGAATAGGAGCACACATTGGATTCTGGAATGGAAAGTATTATTGGAACTACAATGATGATAGGAATTATACTGTGGTTGGAATTGATGCAATCCTTGGACTGGAATACAATTTTGAGGAAATACCGTTTAACATTGGAATTGACTGGAAGCCTGCGTTTAATCTTACTGATTCTTCTGGTTTCTGGGGCGATGGTGGCGCTATTTCAGTACGATATATTTTTTAAATATTCTGACCCACCAGAATTTTAAATCCGATCTGATCTGAATTTTTCAAAATACTGACTCCGGAAAGCTTTCTGAAAAGAAGATTTTCCGGAGTTTTTGTTTTATATTTAGTATCGTTTTCAACATAACGCAACCATTTTAAAACTAACCACATCTAACTGCAAAAGACCAGAAATGAAGAATATCCGCCTAACTGTTTTTATTTGCGCCATTCTTGTTGGTTCGACAGGTATCACCATAGCACAAAAGTTATCTTTTGGAGAATACACAGGCATCAATTTCTCCTGGCTCCACGGAAATCTTAATTCGACCAGATGGGCGGCCCAGCCCGGATCAACAGCCGGATTCCTGGTTGAATACAGCTTGGGAAGATCATTCTCGGTTCAGTCCGAAGTCGGTTTTATAAGCCAGTATTACAAGATGAAATCGTACAGCAATCTGACCAATATCCTGGTCTATCAGCCAGTGACCCATAATTCCATGTCGTCGATGTCACCAATCACCAGCCCCAACATTAATATGGATAAAATGGACTTTTCGTATTTGCGTTTCCCGCTTATCGTGAAATGGGAAACTCCGACCCGGTTACAACTCGGCATTGGAGGCGGCGTATTTTATTCGGTGCTGATGAACGACGACTTCACCAGGGAAGAAAGAGATGCTGCACAAACGGAGGGCAGAGGCGTTTATCCACCCACCCACGACTGGGGATACCTGCTTTCTGCTGATCTTTCGTATCCGGTTACCAAAGATATACGCCTTTGTCTCACCGGCCGTTTATCATCAGGACAAAAGGTAGTTATGGAAAATTACAAGGGAAAAAACGGGGCTAACGAAATTCTAATTGGAATCAAATATATTCCTTGGGCAAAAAATAAAAGCACCTTTGGGGCTATGAAAAAATCAGCGCCTGATACCATCCCCGAACGATGTTACATTAAACCGGAGCTTGGGCTAACGCTGTCGTGGAATTCGGCAAAGGAAAAATTGGGCAATTATTCCGAAATCATTGGATCCAGCGCCGGACTCATTGTTGGCTATCGTTTGGACCAAACGGTTTCGTTGCAGAGCGGATTTCGGTTTCATCAAAAAGGATATGCACTATCCGATTCAAGCATCATGTTTCACCGATATTTGTCAGACGACGCTTGGCCCGGGAAAAAAATGGATACTCAGGTCAACCTTGATTATCTGACGATTCCGTTAAACTTCAATCTTTCGTTTGGCAAATCGCTTACTTTTTACCTCGATTTTGGCCTGTATGCTGATTTTTTGCTTAACGCAAGTTGTACGGGAACGGTCATCAATGAGAGTTTTGCCGGATACTCCTATATGCTTGAAAAGCAAAATTTGAACGAGGCTGTTGATGCCTACTACAAATCTGCCGACTTTGGTTATGCAACTGGCTTTGGCCTTCAGTTTCCGATACTCAAAAAAATGAAAATCGACTTGGGAATCCAGTATTCGAAAGGCTTTAAAAATATTCTGAAAGAGCCTGAAAAAAATCAGTTTAATGGGTATAAAAACGACATCTCCTTCCAGAACAGCAGTGTGTTGTTGCAATTCGGGATACAAATACCAATACCAAACTAATATTCGATAAGCTATGCAATCAGTCCAAAAAAAATCGGATAAATTTTTGATTCCTAAGCCTGAAATCGTATTCGGCCATAAAATCATCCAGTTGCTTTTATCAGCAATCTTCCTTGCATGCACGACTGTTTCTTGCAACAAGAACCCAGACCCTACTATCGAAACAATTGAATATTATAACTTTAACAACAATCAAAGGAACGAAATTGCTATCGGCGGCGAGTACCTGAAGGATAGCATTTTCATCAACGTTCAAAACCGGATAGCTACACTTCAGGCAAAAGGCTTTAAGGTTGAATTTGAAATTCTTTCGGGCGGCGGTTCGGTTGATAAACCTGAAGTTGTAACAGGAAAGAATGGTAGAGCAGCAACGCGCTGGAAACTGGGGACAAAATCATTTTATCAGCAAGCGGACGCAAAAATTTACAGCCCCGATGGCAAGTTTCTTTCGAAAATGATGTTCAGCGCTTATGGGGTATTGTATAATGCCTGGAACGAGGTAAATTATCCGCCACTTTCACAACTTTCTGATTTGGTAGCAGATACAGTAAGTCAACAGAGTTGGATGATTTCAATAAACAAGGTATATAAGCGAGGCGCCAATTTTCTGGATTGGCAGCCAGTTAATGAACCAAAACTTATTGGGGCCCGTGAAATTGAGATTGATAAAACCGGGGTTGTTTATATTGGAAACTGGAAAGGTGAATTGTATAAAAGTACTGACCATGGTATAAACTGGATAAAATGTACAAACCCGATACCCGACAGACCTTATTATTTTTATTTCTGGATTACCAATGATGGCGATCTTTGGGCAACGGTCTATGATCGCGGAATCTGGCATTCAAAAGATGGGGGAATGACCTGGACAAGCCCAAATAAGGATTTTATGGATAAGGTTTTCAGGCTTAAAAGTGGATCGCTAATATCTCTGATTTCACCTGTTGGAGAAAGACAATTACTGAGAAAATCGGACGATGATGGAAAAACATGGACTCTGCTTGAAACTCCGGGATATCCATTCAGCTATTTTGTTACAGAAAAGGAAGATATTATTGTCTGCACTCAGGGCATGCAGGCTGGCATACACAAATCAACAGATTTAGGAAAAACTTTCAGTTATATGCACGGTGTTCCGGTTACTTTCGGGACAGCCTCGCTTCAGACTTACTTTCATAAATACGGCTCTTTTTATTACATGTTGATTCCGGGATATGGCGTTCTGAAAACAATCGATTTCGAAAAATTTGAAACTTTCTTCTCAGAACCAAATGTAAACGGACTGTACATTGATCATACCGGTTCTTTAGCGGTTTCAGGGACAATGACTAAACTGAACACATGCTTTTATTTCGGGAAAAACTAAAATTTAAAAAATCAAAGTCAACGCCAAATATCTCAAAACTATTCCGGTTAGGCTATAAAGCAAAGCTTCTTTAACACGGTGTTTCAACATACCTGCAGCAAGCGAAACAACTGGCGAAGAAAGAGGAAGCAGATTGGAAAATAAAAGTGTCCAGTTGCCGTATTTGCGGATTTCAGCTTCAGCTTTTTCGTAACGTTTTCGACCAATCAACCGGTTGATGATGCCTGAACTGAAGAAATAACCGATGAGATAATTAATCATCTGGGCTGCAAAAGCTGTTCCGATGGCTACCAGATTTAATGCGAAAGGTTCATAACCAGTTCGAAGGTAATAAATGAAGGCCAGTTCCATGGGCATAAACAGGAAGAAGAACAAGTAGCCCGCGAAATTAGCAATGGCAAATGAAAGCAGGCTTTTCACTTCGTTTTCGTAAATATCCCTCCCGATGGTCAGTGAAGCAATCACCGTCATCAGAATAATCAGAAAAACGATCACGATTAACCTTTTGTAATCTACACTCTTCCTTTCCATTTCCTTATCATTAGGAATGATTTTCTCAAATTTAGGCAATCCTTTCTAATATTTTGCCGGAAGACTGAATAAGAAAAACTTATTTCTTTACCAAAGCAAATGTGGTTTGGGTGATGAGTTTAAGAGTCTTTGCCTTTTCTGTGTTCGGCTTGGTTTTATCTGTTGTCATAAGCACATTTACTGATTGGGTCAGCAAGGAGGACAAACGCATATTTGTTTTGGAATCGATTACCAGAGATCCTTTTTGAGTGCCATTTTCGCTTACCTTAGATACTGTGCCATCTGCTAATTTTGGAAGATCAGTCGACATCTTGAACGAAGCTTCCTGTGTAAGTTTCAAATTTTGAGGAGTAACTTCTTTGAGTGTATATTGAATTTCGCATTTCAAATCGTTCAAATCAGGTAATACTGCCATGGCTTTCCATTTCTCGCCAACTTCAACTTCCTTTTGGGGAATGTAGTTATATAGCTCGGTAAAAAAAAGTTCGTTCCCAAAATTGCGCAGCAAATTGCCCAACTGCGCATTTTTCTCAATCTCTTTCTTAAGAGGCTCAAATCCTTTAAGGTTACTTACGACACCTTCAGGAGAAACTTCGTAATTCAGTCTGATATCAGTCAGGAAGTTTAACGTTTTATACAGCGGATTCATAACATCCACGGTATCCGAATCATACCTCAAATTCTTTTGGCTGTGCTTCATAAAAATACTGAATCTTTTAAAAGCCAGTTCGATGGAGTAGTTTCCATTTGGCAGCCGATCCGTCACCTGATGATCAATAGTAAGGGCAATTTTTTGTTCTACCTCAACAGCCTTATTATTTTCAATCGCCTGATTTTCCTGCGAAATGACGTAAATGTGGCGGGAGCCTTTGTTCAGACGGAGCTTCATGTCAGATTTTGCCGAAGAAATTCCGGGAACAAAAATGATAAGGCAAAATGAGATCAAAAGATATAACGAAATGCGGTTCATAGCTTGATTGTTTTAGCTTTAATAATGGGGCACTAAATTAATGATATAACTATACAACCGATTACCTGTCAATTAAAGAATTTTGAGGGTTTATGTTTTTTCAACAAAAGGAAAAACTAGTGGGATCTTTGCCTCAATAGCTTATTAATTCTACATTTGTGCAGGGAAAACGATCCGTCAACAAACTTATAATTCATGAAATTAGCAGGATTCGCAGTTGTTTTAGTTTTGGTTCTGGCAGCATGCCAGTCAAAAAAAAATGAGTATCTGAGAATCTCAGGATTTGCACAAGGTACGACCTACAACATTACCTATGAAAATTCGAATAACGAAGACTACTCTGACGATATTGATTCTATTCTGAAAGCATTCGACAAATCACTTTCGATTTACGACTCAACATCCATTATTTCAAGGATTAATGACAACGATCCGACGGTTGAAGCGGATGATTGGTTTGTTACAGTTTTCAACAAATCGGCTGAAGTGAGCGCCATTTCCGGAGGAGCCTTCGACATTACGGTTGGCCCGGTTGTAAAAGCCTGGGGCTTTGGGAATGCTCCGATTGCCAAACACGATACCGCTTATATCGACAGTTTACTGCAATTTGTAGGAATGGATAAAGTGAAGCTCGAAGGAAGAAAAATAGTTAAACAATCACCGGGGGTAAAAATTGATGTTAATGCCATTGCACAAGGCTATTCGGTGGATGTTGTCAGTAAATTTTTCGAAGATAATGGAATCAAAAACTATTTGGTTGAAATTGGTGGAGAAGTGCGTTGCAAGGGGACCAATGCGAAAAATAATCTTTGGCACATTGGTATTGATAAACCAAATGACGGAAACCTAACCCCCGGAGGCGAACTTCAGGCTATTATTGAATTAAACAACAAATCGCTGGCAACCTCCGGAAATTACCGCAAGTTTTTTGTTGAGAACGGGGTGAAATATGGCCATACTATTAATCCGAAAACTGGCCTGCCTGCCCGGAATACCTTGCTAAGCGCCACAGTTATTTGCGATGATTGTTGTACCGCTGATGCTTATGCAACTTCGTTCATGGTACTTGGTGTCGAAAAAAGCAAAGATCTCCTTCAAAAAATTCAGGGTGTTGAGGTCTATTTGGTATATAACAACCAACAGGGCGAATTTGAGATATATTTCTCTGAAGGCATGAAAAAGATGATTGTTGAACAGAAATAGCCAAACTGGATACTGGTCGCACAAAAGCTTTTTTAATCTTGAGTCTATTCGTGCAAAAACCGCTTGATGTCTTTCATTTCACCGGCCAGAACCAACGTGTCATTTTCTTTAAAGTCGATATCATTTTTATCTTCATTTTCGGAAATCTGGGCCGATGAATAAATAATCCTGAAGTTTCGTTTAAGGGCAACAATCTTCAGGTGAGTTTCTTTTCTGAACAGCGAAGGTGAAATCTTTTTTCCGATTAGCGGAGCAGGCATAACCAAATCAATAATTTTGAATGAATCGGTAATCGCGAACAAATTTTGAATACCCTTTAACGGAAGTTTCTGGGCAAAAATTTTGGCCGATTCGTATTCCGGATTAATGGTTTCGGTGATACCAATGGCATTCAGAACTGTAAAATGGATTGAAGAACTTTCCCTGCAAATAACCCTTGGCACCCCGAATTTTTTCAATAGAGCGGCAATTTGCACAGAGATACCGAAATCACTTCCGATACTGACTACAAATACATCAGCCTCTTTAATAGGCAAAATCCTTAGTGCATGTGGATCGGTCGCATCCAGACAAATGGTATTGGCCACTGTATCTTTAAAAAATTCAACCTTACTCAACTCGTTATCTACACCTAACACATCGTGCCCCAGTGAAGTCAGATTTTTTGCCAGCGAGGCACCAAAATTTCCTAATCCGATTACAACAATATTCATCTCTTTTTTTTTAGCCTGTTTAATTCAAGCTTTATTCCAGTCATATTATTCGATTGGAATAAGCTATGTAATAATTAAATTCTCTTTCGGATACCGGTACAGCGAGGAGCTTCCGTATGCTTTAACCAATGATAAAAGCAGGGTAATACTTCCCATACGCCCAATGTACATTAAAATTATGAGAATGTATTTAGACGGATCGGATAGTTTAGGTGTCAGATCCAGTGATAAACCTACTGTGCCAAACGCCGAGAAACATTCAAAAATAATTTTAAGCATACCCAATTCACCGTCAAAAATGAAAATTCCAAAAGCTCCTAACACAATAGTAAAAATAGAAAGGATAATAATTGCAAACGCCTTATTAACCGAATACTCATGAATTTCATAACGGTTTACCTCGATGTGGTTTTTCCCTTTCATAATACGGAAAGTGTTCAGAATTGCAATGGCAAATGTACTTGTTTTAATCCCTCCTCCGGTAGAAACCGGCGAAGCGCCAATCCACATCAGGAATATGGTTATCAATACTGCCGGCATGGATAACATCGACATTGCAAAGCTGTTAAATCCTGCGGTTCTTGGTGTTACACTTTGGAAATACGACATGGCCAGCCTGGCTTTGAGATCCATGCCTTGCTGTGTGTGTTCCTTTTCGAAGTAAAAGAATGCCAGAGTACCAAAAATTAATAGGAGGAAGGTAGTAACCATGACTATCTTTGAATTGAGCGTAATCATGTTTACACGGTGTACATACGATTTACGGGTCCTGAAATATTCGCCAAGCCATCTGAGCTGACTTCTGCAATACTGATATAAATTCAATAAAACAGGGAATCCAATTCCTCCAATCACAACCAGATTAGCAATCCAGATGTGAAGACTGTAATTGGTCCGGATACGGACATCGTACAAATTATCGGTAAGGGTAGAGAATCCGGCGTTACAAAATGCTGATATGGAATGAAAGATCGAAAATTTCAGATTGTCACTGGTAGAACCCAACACGTTTTTTTCGAGCGATAAAAAAATAAGTGTTGCTCCAATCGCTTCAATCAGCAGAGTAATCAAAACTACTTTCATTAATGATTTGATAATCCCGTTGTAGCTATCTTCACTAAGGTAATCGCGTAACATTGACTGTTCACGCAACGATGATTTTTCTTTGAAAAAGATACCAAAAAAACTGGTGATGGTCATCACTCCAATTCCACCAATTTGGATAAGGGTCAACACTACAAATTTTCCAAGAAAGGTATATCTGGTTGCTGTATCTACCGCAGTAAGTCCGGTTAAGCATACCGCACTGGTAGAAGTAAAAAAGGCATCGGTAAAGCTAATTGGCTTGGTGGTAGCCATGGGCATCATCAGAAATATGGCACCAGCAAAGATGATAAAAGCAAAACTTACCATGAACAACTGGGCCGGATTCATTATTTTAATCAGCAAATTGATTTCCATTCGCGATAATTCGAGGAAAAACAACAAAAAGGCAAGCATCTCAATCGCTGAAGTCTGAAAAAGGTAATACTCGAAGGTGTCGCCGTAACCTATAAAAAACAGCGGAAAAAAGAACAGTACCAAAAAAACACCAATAACAGACTGTGTAAAAAATACTTTCCGGTTACCAGTACTGCCTTTGAAAAAGATAGACCTGATCAGGTATAAAATTCCAATTATGGAATAACATATTCTGAAATATAGGTTGTGAATCTCAAACTGAGAATTATCCGCTCCCGGAAAGCCAATATCCTGAATGGCAAGAATAAACAAGCCCAGCGTAAGCAGAAATAATGTCCAATTGATAATACTTCTTAGAGTAAGTAAATCTTTGTTCCAATTAGAATTCAGAAAAGGCTGTTTGAATAAAGTCATATTTAAAAAGCAAAAACGAACAAAATTAGTTCAGATTTACAAACTTGGTATTTAATCGGAGTTTATTTTTTCACAATTTTCAATATTGTTGCATTATCCTATCCTGATTTACGCTCCTAATTCTTGAAGAAAACGGATATTTCGGAAATGCCGGCTAATTTACGAAACAGTGTTTTACAGATTCAACTTTGTAATGTACTAATATTGTTCTATTTTTGCCTGCGATTTGTGATTTATTCAATTATCTGACAATATAATCAGACTTTTAAACAGCACTAATGTTTACACATATATCCCGATTTATACTCAAACACCGAACTTTTTTAATCATATTACTTGCTCTCCTGACGGCTTTTATGGGATATAAAGGCAAAGATGCCGCACTTTCTTATGAAAACGCTTCATTATTACCAGAAAAAGATAGTACAAGAATAGAATACCTGAAATTTAAAAAGCTATTTGGAGAAGATGGCAATGTGATTGTGATAGGCGCTGTTAATCCTGATTTATTTACTCTTAGTCAGTTTAATGCATGGAACGATTTGGGAAATCAAATCCATGAAATTGAAGGGGTGCAGGAAGTCGTAAGCATATCAAGGGGGATAAATCTGATCAAAAATGAAGAAACTCATCAGTTCACCGTTCAACCCATTGTTAATCAAAAACCAACAACACAAGCTCAGGTCGACAGTTTAAAAAATCTGATTTATAGCCTGAAGTTTTATGAGGGAATGCTTTTCAATCCTAAGACTCAGGCCACCCTAATGACAATTACCCTTGACAAGCTAAAACTGAATGATATAAGCAGGTTGACTCTTATCGACGAAATAGTTAACGTGGTTGAAGCTTACCGGGTTAAAAATAAGGTGGAAATTCACTACTCCGGAATGCCATATATCCGGACGGTGACCATGCAAAAGGTGAAACATGAACTTTTTCTATTCATTTTAATCAGTACTGCAGTCGCGGCCTTTATCATGTTTTTGTTTTTCAGGTCGTTGCGGGTGGTAGCCAGTTCGCTGCTTATTGTTGGTATAAGCATCATCTGGGTGGTAGGTACTTTGGTTCTTTTCAATTATAAAATCACCATTCTTACCGGAGTGATTCCTTCACTCATTGTCATTATTGTAATCGAAAACTGTATTTATATTCTTAATAAATACCATTGGGAATACCGGAGTCATGGTAATAAAATGAGGGCCTTGTCTCAGGTAATTCACCGTATAGGGTTTGCATCGCTCATGACCAATGCCGCCACGGCACTGGGCTTTGCTGCTTTCATACTTGTTCCTAACCAAATGTTACGCGAATTTGGAGTGATAACCTCTATCAACATCATGGTGCTTTATGTGTTGACCATCGTTTTGCTGCCCATCATTTTTAGTTTATTGGCACCGCCATCGCCAAAACATATCAAACACCTCGACAATAATTTCTTCGGAGCTGTTCTGGATAAAGTTATTTACCTGATCAGTAACAGGCGAAATTTGATTTACTCCATAGCTACAGGTTTAATTGTTGTAGGTTGCATCGGCGTGAGTATGATGAAAACTTCAGGAAAAATTGTGGATGATTTCAGAAGAGATGACCCCACTTACCTGGATTTAAAATTCTTTGAGAATAATTTTGGAGGTGTGATGCCTTTTGAAATTTCGGTTGATACCAGAAAACCTAATGGAGTTTTAATTTATTCGAACATTCAGAAAATAGACAAACTCCAGAATTTAATCGGTTCACATAGCGAATTTTCGAAACCCCTTTCTTTAATCGAAGTCTTTAAATTTGCCCGCCAATCTTATTACAATGGCGATCCTGATAAATACTCCCTGCCAAGCTCGATGGAAAAAAATTTCATCTTTGGTTATATTCCGCAGGATTTACAAGGTGACGGCAAAGGACTACTGAAATCGTTCCTCGATAGCGCCAAACAGCAAACCCGGATAAGTTTTCAGATGGCAGATGTAGGTACGAATCATATGGATTCGTTGATGGCCGATATTTTGCCACGGGTTGACAGTATTTTTGATCCGGCCAAATACACCGTAAGGTTGACCGGTAACAGTGTTGTGTATGCTAAAGGAACCAACTTCCTGATTAAAAACTTATTCGAAAGCGTAATCATTGCCATTGTGCTGATTTCTATACTCATGGCATTTTTATTTACTTCTTTCCGAATGATCCTGGTTTCGATGGTTCCGAACATTATTCCTTTGCTGATTACTGCCGCAATTATGGGTTTTACCGGAATCCCAATTAAGCCTTCAACCATTATTGTTTTCAGTATTGCGCTCGGTATTTCGGTTGATAATGCGATACAATACCTCTCGAGGTACAGACACGAACTGAAGGTAAACCATGGAGCCATTAAACTATCGGCTTTGAATGCTTTGCGCGAGGCTGGATTTAGCATGATTTACACCAGTATTGTACTGGTTCTCGGATTTAGTGTATTTATTGTTTCCGAATTTGGCGGAACTCAGGCTCTGGGTATTCTGATTTCAACAACTTTGCTTATTGCCATGTTCTTCAACGTAATGGTACTTCCATCTTTATTGCTTACGCTTGATAAGCGACTGGTAAGCAAATCATTTACAGAACCGATCATCGAAATTTACGAAGAAAACGAGGCCGAAGATAAAGAACTGGCTGCTGAATTCCCTGAAGAAGAAAAAGACTAAAGCCCTCCAAAAGGATTCCTTTTTGTGTTTTAATTGTCTATTTTTACGTTCTTCAAAACCAAAAGACAACCAGAAATGAAAACTAGTCTACGTTTTTTCTCCCTTTTTATTTTACTGTACAGTTTTGTTTATGTCGTTCAGGCGCAATCATTTATCCTGAAGCAAACCCATGAAAATGGTGTATATAAGAGCAATGAAAAAGTCAGGATATCGGCTGTTCTGAGCCAGAAAACGAACGATTCACTTTTCATAAAAGTTTGGAAAAACAACGACCAGCTCATATTCAAAACAACGATTTTACCCGATCTGGATTCGCTGGTCATTTTCGAAAGCGCATTCAAAGAGCCATGCTCTGTTTTGGTGGAAGCAAGGGAAAAGAGTAATAGACAACTCATAGGAGCGATAGTTTCACCCAATAAATTAAAGCCAGGATCATCCTTTCCTAAAGATTTTGAGAGTTATTGGAATCAGGAAAAACAGGCCCTGAGCTCACTTCGAATGGAGATTAAAACCAAAATGATGGAAGTGAAAGAAGTAGGTTACGAATGTCAGGACATTGAGATTAACTGCACCGGACCCAAACCAGCACGAGGCTATTATGCCAAACCGGTTGGAGCAAAAGTGAGATCGCTTCCCATTGTTTTGATTGTACATGCTGCCGGCGTAAAAGGTTCATGGTGTCGTTCTGAAGTAGCCAATGCAATGAATTATGCAAAAAAAGGCAATGGCGCCCTGTGTTTTGACCTGAATGCACACGGAATGCTTAATGGTCAGCCCGACGAATATTATAACAATCTGGAAACCGGTGAATTGAAAGATTACAATGTCAGAGGTCTTGAAAATCGAGAGGAATTTTATTTTCGTGGAATGTATCTTCGTTTAATCCGTACGCTCGAATTCCTGACCCGCCAACCTGAATGGGATAAAAAGCGAATCATCGTGATAGGCGAAAGTCAGGGTGGGGGACAAGCACTGGCTGCTGCCGGATTGGACAGCCGTGTTTCGGCTGTGGTGGCTACTGTTCCGGCAATGTGCGACTGGGGCGGAACGCTGGTTGGACGTAAAGGCGGTTGGCCTCAGCCATTTGAACGCAAATTCGATATGGAGAAGATGAAACAAACATTACCATATTTCGATACGGCTAATCTTCTCAAAAACTCAAATGCTTTGCTGGTGGTCGAAATTGGGTTGGTTGATCAAACTTGTCCTTCAACTTCGGTATATGCTGCGATTAATCAGGCAAAAGGCAAAAAGATCATTTATCCGGTTCCATATCGTGAACATAGTTGGCCAAATGCTGAACAGCGCAAAAACTGGGATCCCATGGTTTTCAATCCCAAAAATGAGTTTGTTGATAACTACCTGAAATAGATCACCACTTTTTGATGTTTGGCCTGATGAGGCTGATTGTGATGGTGATTGCAGTTGAATTCTTCTTCAGCGGATTAAAGCCCATTATTCTGGACATGATGAAGTAATAGTAGTAAACTTAACATTAGTAAAAAAAAGACTACCGGAAGTTTAACCGTTCTTTTTTTTCGGCAATTTTGGCCATTGATTCGAATATAACCCATTGAAACAGTTTGAATCTGTATTTGGAAACAGAGAACAATACATGTACAGAAATCTAATCTCGGTTTTACTTTGCTCTAAGAGCAAGATTTGCCTGATCTTGATTCTTTTCCTTGTAGCCGGGCAAAGTTATTCACAGTCAACCCAGGTGAGCGGCAAGGTTTCCGATCAGGAAACCGGTTTGCCTATCCCCTATGTAAATCTCATGTTTAAAAATACCCGGATAGGCGCTTTGTCCGATTCTCTGGGGATATTTACTTTAGCCAGTAAACAGAAGGTTGATTCGTTGAGTTTTTCTACTGTTGGTTACCTGAGCAAAACCATAAAAGTACAAGCTGGGATAACCAAAGACCTGATAATAAGTCTTAAACCTGATTTGGTAAAATTAGCTGAAGTTGAGGTTTCGCCTGACGATGGTCCTGCCCGTCGAATGCTGAAAAAGGTAATTGAATCTAAAAAACAGAACAATCCGGCCAAATACGATCGATATTCGTACCGGAAATACACAAAGTGGGAATATCATCTGCAAAATGTAGGCAAGAAACTCATCCAGTCAAAAGCTTTCCGAAACGATCAGTCTGTATTTAAGTCCGACAGCGACAGCACCAAATACCTGCCCATTTATTTTTCTGAACAGTTAGTTTATAACGAGTTTCAGCGAAACCCACTGAGGCAAAAGTCAACCGTACTGGCCGACAAAACTTCAGGAGTGGGCGTTCTTGATGAGTACGAAATTTCTGGCTACACGAGCGCCCTCGATATTGAAGTGAACTTCTACGACAATTACATCAATCTGTTTTTACAAAATTTTGTAAGTCCACTGGCCGATAATGGTTGGTTTTATTACAAATATTATTTGGCCGATAGTACTCAATTGTCTGGTGGAAATAAAACATACCGCATCGAATATTTTCCGCGGCGACTTGGAGATAAAGTTTTCAAAGGCTATTTCACCATCGATTCCCGAAATTATTCGCTACTCGAAGTAGATGGAACGCTGGCAACAACGAGCTACCTTAATTTCCTGAAATCGATGCGGCTGAAAGGAAATTATCAGATGGTGGACGATAGTATTCCCTTTTTCCGTCGAAACCAGATTGATGCCATTTTCAACTATGTCCCGCTTAAAAACAACCCATCAAAGAACCCTATCAGCTTATTTTTTACCCAATCATCAGTTATCGACAGTGTTTCAGTTCATCAGAAAGAAGAGGTAAAACTCAGTACCAACAATGGAAGATATGAAACCATTAAAATGCCCGATGCCACAGAGCGTGATAAAAATTACTGGGAAAGTCACCGGCTGGAAGTCCTCAATGAACGTGAAATGCTGGTAACTGCCACCATCGATTCAGTTAGTAACATCAAGGTTGTAAAATTTGCCAATAACCTGAGCAGTATGGTGATGACCGGTTATTACGACCTCGGAAAGTGGGAATTCGGGCCTTATACAAATGTCATTAATACCAACAAGGTTGAAGGCTTACACCTGTTTGTTGGAGCGCGGACCAGCTCCGAAATCAGTACCCGGTACATGCTTTGGGGCGGACTTGGATACGGATTCCGGAATAAGAAAATCAATGGAATAGCTGGATTTGGCTATAAATTCCCCACCAATCACCGGCAACTGATCAAAGTATCGTATGACGACAAAATTGTTCGTGCCGGCGAAAACGAAAAAATTCTATTCCTGTACGCAAATGCCTTATCGCCCACCGAAAATAACCTGATTTCCCAGATATTTAAACGCGATGAACTGGATGAACTTTTCCATGAACAAAAATTGGCAACATCATATGAATACGAGTGGTATCCCGGCCTGATGAATAAACTGGGAGCCAGTTTTACTCGTCACTTTTCTCCTGAATTTTATCCATTTCTGAGAGATGGCAATCCTGTTGATCAGGTGTCTGCAGTTGAAGTCAACCTGGATACCCGCTTTTCGTGGCAGGAAAAGGTGATCGACGATAAGTTTTTGCGTATCTACATGGCTACAGATTATCCTATCGTTCATTTTTCAGTTGCTGGTGGAAAAGTTTTCTATTCAGGACATGAAAATTATTACGGAAGGATATTTACTACCATCGAACAATACCTGCGGTTGGGGCAAACTGCTGTAAATTATGCGTTGGAAGGAGGAATCTACTTTGGTAAATTGCCATATACCATGCTCGATATTCCGCGCGGAAACGAAACGTTTGGCTACTATTCCTATGATTTCAATATGCTGAATTTCATGGAATACATGCACGACAAATACTTTCATGCCTACCTCGAGTATCACCTCAACGGATTTGTTTTTAACCGGCTTCCACTACTCAAACGTATTGGACTTCGTGAAGTATTCTCAGCCAAAACCATGATAGGCTCATTAAGCAATAAACATCAGCAGATTGTTGAATTTCCGGTTAATGTAACTTCCATGAGCAATCCCTATTTAGAGGTTGGGGCAGGTGTCGAAAATATTTTCCGCCTGTTCAGGGTTGAAGCAATTTGGCGTGTGAATCCAAAATCTACTCAGGGCGCCCCATCGTTTGGATTGAGGGCAAAGTTTGAGATTAAACTTTAGAAGCATTTTTTGTTTATCAAGTTCTTGTCATGCCTTATTCCGTGAACTCACCGAAAAAATATACATTTGTACTTTGCATTACAAATCCTGAATATCATGCATAAATTCTACCTGACCATCCTTTGGGTCGTTTGTTCACTACTTACATTTTCGCAACCACTCACTATTGCTGAAAGCTCCAAATTTGAATCAACTTCCAATGAAAGTGAGGTCAGCGAATTTATTCAGCAAATCAGCAAAAAATCGCCAATCATAAAAGTTGAAACACTTGCAGTTTCAACCGAAGGAAGGAATATCCCACTTTTAGTCATTGCCGATCCGATGATTAAATCTACGGCAAAACTCAGTACTGATAAGCGGGTTGTTTTCTATATTCAGGCCAATATCCATGCTGGTGAAGTGGAGGGGAAGGAGGCTTCGCTTATGTTTGCCCGCGATTTAGTTTCAGGCTTGAAAAAGGAAGTTCTAAAAAATGTGATCGTGCTGATTTGCCCAAACTTCAATCCCGATGGAAATGAGCCCATCAGCCCCAAAAACCGAACATACCAAAATGGACCAAAAAATGGGGTAGGCCTTCGGCATAATGGTCAAATGCTCGATATTAATCGTGATGCTATGAAACTTGAGACTCCTGAAATGAGCGGATTATTGAAGAATGTTTTGCTGAAATGGGATCCGCAAATTATGGTGGATTGTCACACTACTAACGGCTCCTATCACGAAGAGCCTGTCACTTTTACCTGGATGATGAATCCTGCCGGCGACCGCAGTCTGATGGATTACATGGAAAAGCAAATGATGCCAACGGTATCCTCAACTTTACGCGACGCATATAAAGTTGAAAACTGCTTTTACGGTGAATTTGTTGATATGAAGACTCCTGAAAAAGGTTGGGAATACGATGCCACTGAACCCAGGTACCTGACCAATTATGTGGGTATTCGTAACAGGTTGGCCATACTGAATGAAAACTATGTTTATGCCGATTATCAGTCGAGGGTGTTGGGATGCTATGGACTTTTGAACTCCATAGCCGATTTTGCTGCCAGTCATGCCGGAGAAATAAAGACATTTATCCGGGAGTCCGATCAGAAAACCATTGATAGGGGAATGAATCCTGCTCCAAACGATTCCTTCCCGATTAAATACATCGGTAAGCCTCTTCAGGATAAAGTAACGATTAAAACTTATGAGGTTGATGTTGTTCCCGATGCAGAAGGGAGAGAAACGTATAAAAAATCAGATCGGAAAAAGACGGTACAGGTTCCTTATACTGCCCGGTACGATGCAACCTTAAGTGTTAAATTTCCGTTTGCATACCTGGTGGATGTTTCAGATCCATTGGTAATCAATCTTATCCGAAAGCATGGTGTTCAGGTGAGCCAGCTTACAAAAAGCCAGGCCTTTGATGTGGAGGCTTTTAAGTTGACTGAACTAAAAGCTGAAAACAAACTCAATCAGGGACATTTTAACCAAACGGCTTCCGGAATATGGACCATTGAACACATGGAATTCAAAGCCGGGACCTTTGTAATACGAACAGCTCAACCATTGGCTAATGTAGCGTCATACCTGCTGGAGCCGCAAAGCAATGACGGATTACTGAAATGGAATTTTCTGGATCGTTATCTTGTACCACAATGGGGAAGGGGTTTTAATCCATTTCCGGTATATAAAATTCAAAAACGAATGATAATTGAAGATACCATATTACCTTCGTTGTATATTATTTGATGCAAAAATGGAAATTATTGTACTTGGTTTTTTGGTTTTACTGAATGGGTTTTTCGCTTTGTCGGAAGCTGCATTGATCTCGAGCAAAAAAGCACGGCTCGAACAATATAAAATTAAAGGTAAAAACGGCGCTAAAGTAGCGCTTAAACTGCTCGAAAATTCCGAAAATTTTCTGTCGGCCATTCAGGTTGGAATTACTTTAATCGGGATTGTGACCGGGGTTTACGGTGGAATCAACATCGCCGATGATGTTACTCCGTTTTTCGAAAAATACGAGTCCATCAGGCTTTATGCACATGAAATCGCACTTTCGCTTACCGTTCTGGTTATCACTTTCGTTTCAATTGTGATTGGTGAGCTGGTTCCCAAAACCATTGCACTGAGTAATCCTGAAAAAATTTCGATACGCGTTGCTCCAATCATTTTCTGGTTCAGTAAAGCATTTTATCCGTTTGTTCGTTTGCTTGCCCTGTCTACCAATCTGATCAATAAAATTCTGGGTATCCGGAAAACTGAAGGCCAAATGACCGAGGAAGAGTTGCGCCATATGATCAAATTTGCCTCGAATGAAGGAGTCATAGAGGAAGAACAAAACCGGATGCACGAAAAGGTATTTTATTTTTCGGACAAAAAGGCCAAACACATTATGACTCACCGGAAAGATGTGGAATGGCTGGACATTGAGCAAACGAGTGAAGAGTTTCATGCTGAAGTTCTGGGGCTCCGGCATAGCAAAATTATTGTTGGTCGGAACAGTATCGACGAATTTATTGGGGTATTGAATATTAAGGAGTATCTGATCAATTTCTATTCACCAAATCCTGAAGCGCTCCAATCACTACTAAATACTCCAATTGTAATTCCTGAAAATGCCGATGCCCAAAAAGTCCTCGATTTATTCCGCGAAAAGCAAAATTATCTGGCGGTTGTAGTTGATGAATATGGAAGTTTTGAAGGGATAATTACTTTGCATGATATTATCGAGAACATTATTGGTGATGTTCCGGAGGAAGGCGAGCCACTTGAACCGGATGTTTTTGTCAGGGAAGATCAAACGGTATTGGTAAGTGGAGATGCTCCCATAGAAACGCTGGTCGATTTGATTGATAATTTCTACATCGACTTCGACGAGATTGACTATTCAACTGTTGCCGGGTATGTTTTTAACCAGATCAACAAGATTCCGGAATTGGGCGACAAGGTGGTTTTGGCCGATTGTACCATTGAAGTGGTTGACATCGACAATAATAAGATTGACAAAGTGTTGATTACAAAGAAAAATTCTTAACCAACAGGAATAGTAATTAGGAAAAAATTCAAAATCAACTTTTCGAATGCCTGATGGCTATTCCCCATTGTCAATCAGCCAGATATTGTTTTTGGTCCGAATACATGTGCACAGGATTGCTAATGTCTTAACACAAAAGAGCCTCACTGAAACGAATCAGCGAGGCTCTTTTTATTTGGTCTTATTCAGAATATTTCCTGAAATTCAATTGGATTACAAATGATTTAAAAGTTTTTGTTCTTCAACCTGTGCATCAATTACCGCAATGGTAACCATGTTAAGAATGTCGCGTACCGAACTTTCCACATTCAGTATATGGATTGGTTTGTTCAATCCCATCTGAATTGGTCCAATGGTATCACACATACCCATTTCAAGCATCAGTTTGTGAGCAATACTTGATGAACTAAGATTTGGGAAGATAAGGGTATTTACGTCCTTCCCGTCAATTTTCGAGAATGGAAATTTATCGTGACGTAAATCCTTGTCAAGCGCAAAATTAACCTGCATCTCACCATCAATCATCATTCCCGGATTATTTTTGTGCAGATAATCAACAGCTTCGTGAATCATAGCCGGGCTGCCAATATTCCGTTCACCAAAATTTGAATATGAAAGCATAGCCATAACTGGTTCGGTATTGAAAAGCAAAACAGCATCATGGGTTAATTTGGCAATGTCGATCAGGGTTTCTTTTGAAGGGTGATTATTCACCATAGTGTCGGCAAAGAAGAAAGTTCCCAGTTTAGAGGTCACAATGTTCAAACCGGCAATGTGGTTCAGGCCTTCGCGCATACCAACAATTTCGATGGCTGGAGTAATAGCATCCTGATATTTGGTATAAACTCCGGTAATGAAAGCATCGGCATCGCCAGCTTCAACCATCATCATCCCGAAATAATTGCGATCGAACATTTTCTCGTAAGCTTCATCCAGAGTCATGCCTTCGCGCTGACGTTTCGCGGTCAGCATTTTGGCATATTTTTTTCTTCTGGAGCTTTCCCGGTCATGGCGCAAGTTTACGATCTCTACACCATCAAGTTCAATCTGATTTTTCCTGATTAGTTTTTCGATGCGCTCTTCATTTCCTAAAAGAATTGGAATACAGATGCCTTCGGCTCTCGCAACAGAAGCAGCCTTCAACATGTTGATATGATTTGCTTCAGCGAAAACCACTCGTTTTGGATTCTCTTTGGCTTTGTCAGTCAATCCACGAATCAATTTATTATCCAGACCCATTCGATGACGTAATTCTTCAGCATACTTGTCCCAGTCAGTTATTGGCTTCCGGGCGATACCACTTTCCATAGCAGCTTTTGCCACAGCTGGGGCAACGGTAACCAACAAGCGCGGATCGAGCGGTTTTGGAATGATGTATTGAGGACCAAAGCTCAGGTGAGAAGTATTATAAGCGGCTGTTACCACTTCAGGTACAGGTTTCTTGGCCAGTTCTGCAATGGCAAGCACTGCGGCAACCTTCATGGCCTCGTTAATTCCGGTTGAACGTACGTCCAATGCGCCGCGGAAAATATATGGGAACCCTAATACATTGTTGACTTGGTTCGGATAATCACTACGGCCGGTTGCAAAAATAATATCCGGACGCGAAGCCATGGCGTCGGCGTATGAAATTTCAGGATTTGGATTGGCGCAGGCAAAAACGAGTGGATTAGCGGCCATACTGCGAACCATGTCCTGAGTAAGACAACCTTCAACCGAAAGGCCAAGGAATACATCGGAACCTTCAACTGCTTCTGCAAGAGTATTACAAGGAAGTGAGGTCGCAAACGGAAGTTTGCGGCTATTCAGGTCGGTACGACGGGTTGAAATAACACCCTTGCTATCGACCATCACGATATTCTCAAGCTTAGCGCCAAGTGCCATATAAAGCGTGGTACACGACGAAGCAGCAGCCCCGGCGCCATTAACCACAATTTTAATATCTTCGATTTTTTTGTCAATCAGTTCGAGTGCATTGATCAATGCAGCCGCTGAAATAATAGCGGTTCCGTGCTGGTCATCATGCATCAGTGGAATGTCAAGGGCTTCTTTCAGTTTTTCTTCGATTTCAAAACATTCAGGAGCTTTAATGTCTTCGAGGTTGATTCCACCAAAAGTAGGTGAGATAGCTTTCACCACTTCAATAAATTTCGCCGGATCTTTTTCGTCCACTTCGATATCGAAAACGTCGATATCGGCAAATATTTTAAACAGCAAACCTTTTCCTTCCATTACTGGTTTGCCGGCAAGAGCGCCAATATCGCCCAAGCCAAGAACGGCTGTTCCGTTCGAGATTACAGCAACCAAATTTCCTTTGGCTGTGTAATCATATGCACACTGGAGGTCTTTTTGAATCTCCAAACAAGGTATAGCCACACCTGGCGAATAGGCAAGCGCCAAATCGCGCTGCGTACTATATGGTTTGGTTGGTACAACCTGAATTTTTCCCGGCCTACCTTGCTTGTGATAATCTAAAGCTTCCTGATTTTTTGAATTTTCCATTTCAATTTGATGTGTTGATTAATTTTTTTAGTTCACTCTCGCTCAGTCCATTTTTCAGCATCCTCTAACTATAGGCAATCAGAAATTTTCGAAAAATTACAGCCAAAAGTATCGTGAAAACCTGTTTTATGTCATCCTTTGATTATAAAAATCAGAAATAAATAACATTCGTTGTGAACAAAAAGGCAAGTAACTAACTTTAAAAAAGTTGAGCCGTATATTTCACATTGAAAATAAACGGCTCAAAACAAATATCCCTAATAAAAGCCTAAAATGACGGTATTTTATAATCCATTTTACTTTTCTCTTCTTGTTTCTATTTTTGTATAATCAATCAGTTCAGATATTTGATCAACTTTTTTAAAATATATTGACATTGAGTCTTAGTAACCCCAATTTTTCATGATTTTCAGATCTTCTTCAATGCAAGCCAATGGCGCTTTTCCCTGATAAGCTTCTTGTTCTACAATGTAAACCTGGGTTCCTCCGGTCTTCCGGCAAATATCCAATACTTCTTTTACTTGAATGATGCCTTTACCCAGAATGGCACTTTCGTATTTTTCGGCATTGGTCGAAGCTATTTCATCTTTCACGTGGATGAGTTCAAATTTTCCGGGATATTTTCCGATCACATCAAGCGCTTTTGCTCCTCCAATATACATGTTTCCAATGTCAAGCTGCATAACAACTTTGTTGACGTCCAGTGTTTTCATCATGATATCGAAGAGTTTCACCCCGTTCAGTTCTTCAGTAAATTCTGCCCAATGGTTGTGGTAACCGAATTTCATTCCCGATTTCTGACACAAATCACCACATTTGTCAAATACATCAAGATAAACCATCAGGTCGTCATAGGTTTTGCGCATGCTTTCGTCCATCCACGGACTAATCACATATTTTTGGCCCATGTAGGCTGCATCTTCAACAGTGTATTTCCAGGCATCTGTGAAATCTTTTTTTGCAGTATCCCAATGATTTTTACCCATAACGGTGTGACCGCATGGCATCTTCAGTCCTAAATCGTCCAATACTTTTTTGAACTCTGTAGCTGTATAACCATAAAATTTACGATTGACATAATTGGCATGTTCTACATGTTTGTATCCCATTTTTGCCACCTGCGTTAAAGTCCCAAGGGGATCTTTTGTCATGTCGTCGCGGACAGAATAAAGTTGGACTCCGACTATTTCGGAAGGCTTTGCTGCGGCAAAAGCAGCCTTTGATAAAAGTGCAGTTCCGGCAAGCAGAACAGCGCTGTTTTGAATAAATGAACGACGTGATGTTTTCATAATTTATTAGTTTTAAATGGTTCTTTAATTAAGAATCTGATTCTTTGAACGTATTCAGATCAGATAGGTTTTGTTGCATCGTATTATTTAAAATCTTTCAGTATTTGATTAATTTCATCAATCTCAAAATAATTGGCATCCCAATCCTCATCTTCTTCCAAGCCTAGCCATCCTTTCATTTCAAGATGTTCTTCGTGGCTGGGATCGGCCGTAATAATTTTCAGGTTTTCATAGCCCCATGGGCCGCCGCAATCTTCGGGTGGACAGGCTCCTTTCCCATTCAGGCAAACCGGACTTTTGACTTCATCAGGCACAATTTTTTCGACCAGAATATGGTGAACCCAATCGTCGCCAAAATCATAGATATACGTGAAAGTCTGTTTCTCAGCAGTAATAACTTTGCTCAATTTGGTTTTCAGGGCATTCATATCGGGGTGCTCCCAATCATCTTTCGATGGAATTGCAATAATCGGATGCGAGCCATAGCCTTTCGGGCTGAACTGAAAAAGGTGATCATCTTCCCATCCGAAAACAAGCTGGATCAGTTGGTGAAGATTTTGAAAAGTAAACTTTTCAGGAACAATTACTTGTCGCCAAACTGGTGGGTTGGTCACGTTCTTTAGCTGAATTTTCAATTGAAATGCCATAATCAGTTATTGAATGGTTGCATTTTTATAAGATGCCTATCAGTAAAATATTTAGTATTGATGAAATGCCTGAGAAACAAATTCCAGAACGGTTGGAAGCGATTCGCGCCAGTAAGTCCAGTTGTGAGCTCCATCGCGAATACGAAATTCGTGGGGAATGTCTTTTTTCCTCATCGCAATATGAACCAGGCTATTTCCTTCATAAAGGAAATCATCGTCGCCACAGTCGATGTACCATCGAACGGCTTTTTTCTGATCTTCAGGTATAATATTAATCAATTCAAGCGCACTGTGTCGGGCAAAATATTTAGCCTGAGTGTCTTTGGAAATTCCGGGATATTGTTTTTCCCAACGAGTGGCAGCCTCTTCCAGCGAAATTGGCCCGGCATAAGCGCTCAACGGACAGGCTGATGAAAACAATTCAGGATGATGCAAAGCGTACATAAATGTTCCGCCGCCACCCATCGACAAGCCTGAAATGGCCCGGTAACGTTTCTCTGCCCGGATACGGTAAGTCTTTTCGATGAAGGGCATAAATTCCTGAAAGAAAAAATCTTCGTAATTCCAGTTTCCATCCGGGCTGTTAAAATAACCACGTTGACCGGTATTGCCGTCAGGCATCACAATAATCATGGCAGTGGATTTTCCATCCGCAATGGCTTTGTCGGCAATAAGCTTTGTTTCGCCAAACTGAACCCACCCTGACTGGTCGTCACCGGAACCATGCAACAGATATAATACGGGATAGCTTCTCTGCGAAGTTTCATAATCGGACGGCAGGTAAATGGCATATTTCCGATCCATTTTCAGTATTTTACTTGGCATCGACAGGTTGTCGAAAACTTGGCCTCCGGTTTGGGCAAACAGGTTACACGAAATAAATAAACACAAAGTAAGAATTGAAAGAAAATGTTTTTTCATGGTTGGTTTAGGTTGTTAATTAGTATCAAAGTCTTGAATATTTCTGACTCAATCTATTTCATATTAAAATCTGGATGAGCAGTTTCGACAGGTTGAATTGTGAAGTTTCCTATTTGTATGGCAAATTATTACTTGTTCCTGCTTCTGATCTCAACACTTCAAAAACTACATAATTACTGTTGCCGCGCCATGGAAGTGAATGCAGGTATTCTTTATACCTGAGTTCAACAACCTTCCCGCTATTCCGTTCCAAAATTGCAGCTACGCTATCGTTGGTTACACTAAATTCAAATTCATTACTTTGTAATGCCCCAGGTGTTGCAGACTTAAAGCCATCCTGAATCAGGCGTCCTTCGTAAGTTTTAAAAACATATCCCTTCTTTACAAAGAAATTGAGGTTCCCGGCTTTCACGCCCTCTCCAAAAACAAAATAGTATCGCCACCAAATTGCCAAAACCAGAATAATAACGATAACGAATAAACCGATCTTCAAAATCTTTTTCATGGGTTTGGTTTTTTTTAATTTCAGGTCTGACAAATTCTATTTGCCGCTACAATATTACAAATCAGCTAAAGAATTTTTATTATTCTACAGATATTCCAAATTTAGTATTTAAGGTTGGATTGTCAATTAAAAATAGCTGAACCTTTGGAAAAAGACATTCAAATTTTCAGTAACCGGTCAGAACAATCAATTCTAAAATTCACGGGTTGATTTTTTTCTCATTACTTTAAAAATCAGGATAACCAGAAACACGGAGATAACATTTACGCCAATGCACCATCCTAAACTGCCCGGGGAATACATCCAAACGGAAACATTTGCGATAATGGCCAATAACAGAATACTAAAGAAGTAATAGAGCATCACTCTTTTGATTATATCTCCGCCTATTTGTGATTTAACCATGTTGTTCCGGATTTGAGGTAGCAGTTCCGGAAATTCGCGTTCAAGCTGAACGCCTTCGCGGAAAGCAGCGTGTAAAAGTTCGTGGTAAACTTTCATATCGAGAAACCAGATGACCAGTATTCCAACTGAAGCAGCCATGCAAATTCCGATTACCAATATCCAGATATTTATGGGCACTACTTCCTTTTTGCTCAGCACTATCCCGATGGCCCCAAGCGAAACCAAAAGCCAGTGCGATGCGAGTTTCCGGTATTCCAATTCTAAACTATTGAAATGCCGTTCCTCTTCGCCGATGTGATTGTAAATCCCCATCAACTGTTCGAATGATAAGTCTTTCTTTTCCATGGTATTATTTGGGTTCAGATTTTGAAACCACAACAATCAAAAGGCATAGGTGTTCAGCAAAAAACCCTCTTCCGGAGAACCGAAAGAGGGTTTAAAATATATTTGAAGGGTATGTACGGTCGATTACATCATTCCGCCCATGCCGCCACCCATTCCACCGCCCATTGGTGGCATAGCTGGTTTGTCTTCTTTTTCTTCAACTAAAACGCACTCGGTAGTCAGGAACATACCGGCAATTGAAGCGGCATTTTCCAACGCGATGCGGGTTACTTTAGCAGGATCAATTACACCAGCTTCGTACAAGTTTTCGTAAACATCAGTACGGGCATTGTATCCAAAATCAGCTTTTCCTTCGCTAACTTTCTGTACAATAACAGCGCCTTCTTTACCTGAGTTGAAAGCTATCTGGCGCAATGGTTCCTGAATAGCGCGTTTTACGATTTCAATACCTGTGGTTTCATCATCGTTTTCGCCGACTAAGCCTTCCAGAACAGCAATGCTACGGATATAAGCAACACCACCACCGGGAACAATTCCTTCTTCAACGGCAGCACGAGTTGCATGCAGGGCATCGTCAACGCGGTCTTTTTTCTCTTTCATTTCAACTTCAGAAGAAGCGCCAACATAAAGTACAGCAACGCCACCGGCTAATTTAGCCAAACGTTCCTGAAGTTTTTCCCGGTCGTAATCTGAAGTAGTAGTTTCAATCTGTTTTTTGATCTGGTTCACCCGTGTTTTGATGGCTTCAGGATCACCTGCACCGGCAACAACAGTTGTTTTTTCTTTGTCAACGGTAATTTTTTCAGCTTTTCCAAGCATTTCAAGGGTAGTATCTTCCAGTTTCATACCTTTTTCTTCGGTAATTACAACACCACCAGTCAACACCGCAAGGTCTTCCAGCATTTCTTTTCTGCGATCGCCAAATCCGGGAGCTTTCACTGCGCAAACTTTCAACGAACCACGTAAACGGTTTACTACCAAAGTAGCCAATGCTTCACCATCAACATCTTCTGCAATAATCATCAACGGACGTCCTGTCTGGGCCGATTGTTCCAGAATAGGAAGCAGATCCTTCATAGTACTGATTTTTTTGTCATGGATCAGAATGTATGGATGATCCATATCTGCTGCCATTTTTTCGCCATCGGTAATAAAATAAGGAGAAATATAACCACGGTCGAACTGCATACCTTCAACAACATCAACATAAGTTTCTGTTCCTTTGGCAGCTTCTACAGTAATTACACCTTCTTTATTTACTTTTTCCATTGCTTCAGCAATCAAAGCACCAATAGCGCTGTCATTGTTGGCAGCAATCCGGGCAACCTGTTCAATTTTTTTGAAGTCGTCGCCTACATTTTGAGCCTGATCTTTGATGCTTTCAACCACTTTAAGAACAGCTTTGTCGATACCGCGTTTTAGATCCATTGGATTGGCACCGGCAGCAACGTTTTTCAAACCTACTGAAATCAATGATTGTGCAAGAACGGTAGCTGTTGTTGTTCCGTCACCGGCATCATCACCGGTTTTGCTGGCTACTTCTTTCACCATCTGTGCACCGATGTTTTCGTAAGCATTCGAAAACTCAATTTCTTTAGCTACAGTTACACCGTCTTTGGTGATCTGTGGAGCGCCGAATTTCTTTTCGATAACTACGTTGCGGCCTTTAGGTCCGAGGGTTACTTTTACTGCATCAGCCAATTTATCAACTCCTTTTTTCAGGAGGTCACGGGCTTCGATATTGAATTTAATTTCTTTTGCCATTTTTTAAATCTTTTAAAATCGTTATTAATCAATTATTCAGCTACAAACAAAACGTCAGTTTGCGACATCAACAGGTAATCAGTTCCGTCGATGTTTAATTCAGTTCCGGAATATTTTCCGTAGAATACCATATCGCCAACACTGATTTCCATCGGCTCGTCTTTTTTAGGAGAACCAACCAAAACTACTTTACCAACTTGTGGTTTTTCTTTTGCTGAATCAGGAATAATAATTCCACTTGCTGTTTTCTTTTCTGCTTCCTTTGGTTGAACGAGAATTTTGCCAGCCAGGATTTTACCTTTTAAATCTGCCATTTTCGAATTATTTTATAGGTTAAACTTATATTTTTAAAATTTTGTCATCCTGTTTTAGCAGATACTATGCCAAAGAAGATATTGTCGGGAATAGGAAACGAAGTTGGACATTTTTACATTTGTATACTGCGCCGAATGATAATTTATATCGTAATGTGCTGAAATGTTGAATGTTGAATTGTTCTGTCCTGACTGTCATTTTGTGTGTCAGACTGTCAGTAAGCCTCCCCCAAACCCCCTCCGAGAGAGGGGGCCTAACGAATCGGTACTTGCAGATTTAAAGAACAAACTATCCGAATTATCATTGCCCTAACTCCCTTCTCCTTTGGAGAAGGGTCGGGGATGAGGCTGTAGTCTCCCCTTCGGGGAGATTTAGAGGGGCTTATTAGTAAACCTCTAGGTTCGAAATAACCGGACAGGCTTTTGAATCGGCAAATTTGATACGAACTTTTTGGGTTTCATCTGGATTGATCCGAAGAATACTTTTGTATCCAATAGTTGTTCCTTTTGCAACTTCCTGCCAGTTTCCGTCTTTTTCAATTTCAATAGAGAAGGATTTAATACGTTGCCCAAGTTTAATGTATTCCTGAATAAGCACATAACTGACCAGTTTTTTTTCTCCCAAATCGATTTCCAAATTGCCGGTAGTTTCCTGATCGTTAGTTGTCCAATAAGTTTCTTTGTTCCCGTCGGTAACTGTACTTGCTTCGTAAATAGAAGAATTTCCCCGGACAGATGAGGCTTTGACAAGTTTATTTAACGCCATATTGGTTTTGAAGCGTTCGTCGATCAGTCTTTTCCATTCCAGAAGTGAAGCCGCATCAATTTCGTTGATCAAACCGCGACGGTCAGGAGGAATATTCAGAATGAGATTGGCTCCTCGACCAACCGAGCTGAGATAAATATCAAATAGTTGTTCAGGAGTCTTTACCAGCGAGTCTTCTTTGGCATGGTAAAACCAACCCGGACGGATCGAAACATCCACCTCCGCCGGAATCCAACTTGAACCATTTTCGGTGCCAGTATTTAATAAATTTTCTATGCCGCTTTTACCTGCATACAAACTGTCTGACGTGATTGTGTTCCAGTTGGTTTCGTTTACGAACCCGCGTTCGTTTCCGCACCAGCGAATATCCGGGCCTGCATCACTGAAAAAGATCACATTGGGTTCCATACTCCGAACCAATTTCAAGGTTGTTGGCCAATCGTAATAGGTTTTGCCGTCAATTTTGCGTTTTTCGTTGGCGCCACCATAATAGCCATCACCACCATTTGCTCCATCGAACCACATTTCGAATACGGGCGAATGTGCAGCAAACAGTTCTTTCAGTTGGTTGCGGTAATAATCCACATAGGAAGGTGAGCCATAATCGGCACGGTTGCGATCCCAGGGGGAGAGGTAAACACCAAATTTCAGGCCGTCGATGCGGCAGGCTTTTTCCACTTCGTCAACCACATTGCCTTTGCCGTTTTTATATGGACTGTTTTTTACCGAATGTTCAGTGTACTGGCTGGGCCACAAACAAAAACCATCGTGATGTTTGCAGGTCAGCACCAAACCTTTTAATCCTGCGTCTTTAATGGTTTTGGTCCATTGGGTCACATCCATCGCGGTTGGGTTGAAAACCGATTCCTTTTCGTCGCCAAATCCCCACTCTTTGTCGGTGAAGGTGTTGGTGGTAAAGTGGATAAATGCATATTGTTCCATTTCGTGCCAGGCCAATTGCCGGTCGGTTGGAACTGGTAAAACCGGTTGTGGAGGCTTAACTTCTCTTGTGCAGGAAGTAAAAACGAATACTAAATTCAGGAAAATAAAACTGAAGAAGGAGATTTTTGGGTTCATGTGGTGTTAGTTTTGAATATGCAGTAAAGTAAAAAAAAAGTCTTCAATGTTGTGCATTGAAGACTTTCTGATCTATCTGTTCAGGTAATTACCTGATGTATTTTCTTATTTGGTAGAATCCGGAGTTGCAGTAGTTGTTGCCGGAGTCGTAGTTTGTGTGGCAGTAGGAGCTGGAAAATTAATCTCCTGATTTGGATCGACTACGTTTTCAATCTTGTCTTTTAGAACTGACTGACCACCAGTCTGATTCTCTCTTGGAATAAATGCAGTACCTACAATTGAAAGGAACAACAACGCTCCGGCTAAAGCCCAGGTTGCTTTTTCGAGAAAGTCTGCAGTTTTGCGAACTCCCATAATCTGATTGGAAGCCTGAAAATTACTTGCCAAACCTCCGCCCTTGGAGTTCTGAACCAATACGATCAAAATGAGCAAGACGCAAGTAATGAATAATAAAACTATGACCAGTGTGTACATGTAAATATGAATTAATTGTTCATTAAATTTTTGATTTTTTCAATATGACCGGCAAAGTAAGTACTTTTTTCCGGATATTTCAAACTTAATTTTTCAAATATCTGAATGGCTTTCTTATAGTAACCTTGTTGCGAATAAATCATAGCAAGAGTTTCGGTAACCAGATCATCCGATACATCCTCAGGTTGAGATTGACTTTCCATCGGTGAACCGGATTTGGTTTCATTTATCGGTGGCATTTTAGGCTGAGCTTCCAGAAACTTTTCAATCAGGCTAATCTTTTTTCCAGATTTTTCCTGAATCGGCCGGATCGTATCACTTAGTGGTTCTTCCGGAGTTACGATTGATTCCACTTGGTATTCAGATGGAAGTATCAGGTTATCGAATTTAAGTTCCTTGCCGGTATCTGTTTCAATTGTTTGATCTTCATTTGATTCAGTTATTCTCGATGGTTCATTCAGGAAAAGATACAATTTCCGGCGATCCTGGATACGGATGGCTACATGAATCAATTCCTGCTCGAACGATGAATCGTTCAGATTTTTCAAATTTTTAAGGTAAAGTATCCAACCGGCCTCGAAAGCGGGATAACGCTCATTCAGCTCTTTCAGGAGGGGAAGAGTTTCCTGATTTAACTTCTCGGGAGCTTGTATCAATTCGATGATTTGGTTGGCTGTCATAATTTACCAGTTTGCAATAGAAGCATTGAAAATATCGTCAGTCAATTTTTTAATGATTTCGGTGACCAGCGTTTCTTCTGCATCACTTAAAGATCGGTTGCTGTCAAAATCCTCATAGGCTGTAAAGGTCTTTTCCCAGTCCATCCCGTGATCTTTGTTGTTGGTAAATTTTACCTTAATACCAATAGTTAATCTGTTTTGTGCGGCAAGGTCACCCTCCTGAATGTTCATTGGTCTGACATCGTAATCAGTAATCTGTCCTGAAAATTCCAGATCACCGCTTTCTGAAATCTGGCTATAGGAGGTCTGCCTGATCAGTTTTTCCTGCAATCCATCGGTTAACTGCTGGCTTAGGTTTGGATTGACCAGCCTGGCCCGGTTTGGGAAATAATCGACTGAAAAAGTTTTTACACCAACCAATGGTACTGCCCCGGTAAATCCATAATTGACTTTGCAGTCTGTAAATACTGTTGCTGAGATTATCAACAATATCAGGATGAGTATTGAACGTCGTAGGATCATATTTAGTCGATGTTGTATTCTTTTATTTTTCGGTATAAAGTACGTTCCGATATGCCCAGTTCACGTGCAGCATATTTACGTTTGCCTTTGTGCTTTTCTAGCGATTTCCGGATCATTTCAACTTCCTTGTCTTCCAGCGATAATGATTCTTCAACGAATTCTTCCGTGTCGTAAATGTTTTCGTGCACCGCCGGTTTGATCACATTGCGATTGGGAGCAGCCTGGTCAGGAATATAGTTTCCGTTTTCATTCTGGTAAAGTTTGCGAATCAACTGGGCATTATCATCTTTAACATTGGGCGCTTCTGTTTCATTCTGAAGAATATCATGAACCAGCTTTTTCAGATCGTTCATGTCTTTTTTCATGTCGAAAAGAATCTGGTAAAGTATTTCGCGCTCCGATGAAAATGTTTTTTCGTCAACAGGATGGTATAAAGCGGGAAGCTTGTTCTGATTGTGAACAGGGATGTAATGCCGCAAGGTTTTGGCATCAATCAGTCTTTCTTTCTCGATGATAGAGATTTGTTCGGTAATATTCTTTAATTGACGGACATTTCCGGGCCAATGATAATCGAGTAAAACAGAAACTGCTTCGTTATCGAGCCTGATAGCTGGCATCCGGTATTTATCGGCAAAATCGGAAGCAAACTTCCGGAAAAGCAGATGAACATCTTCGGAGCGGTCGCGCAGAGGCAATACCCTGATTGGCACTGTATTTAAACGGTAATATAAATCTTCGCGGAATTTCCCTTTTTCGATGGCGTCAGGTATGTTTACATTGGTCGCTGCAACTACACGCACATTGGTTTTGAGGACTTTCGAAGAACCCACTTTCATGAATTCTCCGGCTTCGAGTACCCGAAGCAAACGAACTTGGGTCGAAAGTGGCAATTCTCCAATTTCATCCAGGAAAATGGTTCCTCCGTCGGCTTCTTCAAAATAGCCTTTCCGTTCGGCAAGAGCGCCGGTAAACGATCCTTTTTCGTGTCCGAAAAGTTCCGAATCAATGGTCCCTTCAGGAATAGCACCGCAGTTAACAGCAATGTATTTGCCATGTTTCCGGGCCGAAAACTGGTGAATAATCTGCGGAAAAGATTCCTTTCCGGTTCCGCTTTCTCCGGTTATCAATACTGAAAGATCGGTAGGGGCCACCTGAACGGCAATTTCTATCACATGTATCAATGCCGGTGAACTGCCGATAATCCCAAAGCGCTGTTTTATTTCCTGAATATCCATTGTACGGACAATATGTTTAACTTTGCAAAATTACAATTTTAACGTTTAAGTATCGATCAAAATTAAATTAACTTTGATTTCAATGCCTTAAGCTGTCCATGTTTTAACATGTTTTAGCAATTTGTAGCGAAATCACCAATTGAAATTACAGCATGAACTTTATAGGAATAATTCCGGCACGTTTTCAGTCAACCCGTTTTCCCGGGAAACCACTGGTAAATTTGGGAGATAAACCCATCATTCAATGGGTTTACGAAAATGCTAAAAAAGCTCTTGACGAAGTTTATGTGGCCACCGATGATGAACGCATCTTTCAGGCGGTAGAGGCTTTCGGCGGGAATGCTGTTTACACATCGCCCAATCATCAGAGCGGAACTGACCGCTGTGCCGAAGCCGCTCAAAAAATAGCGGAAAAGTTAAAATTTGATGTGGTCATTAACATTCAGGGAGACGAACCTTTTATCAGGCCCGAACAGATCGAAGGTCTGAAGAACTGTTTTATTTCGCCGGAAACTGAAATTGCTACCCTGATAAAGCCGATTACCAATGCTACTGAAATCACCAATATCAACCGTCCAAAAGTGGTGATTAACAAGAATCAGGAAGCCATGTACTTCAGCCGCTCACCCATTCCTTTTGTGCGCGACTGTAAACCAGAAGAATGGATCAACCGAAACACTTTTTATAGTCACATTGGTATGTATGCCTACCGTTTCGATGTATTACTGGATTTAACCCGGTTGCCAATTGGTATTCTGGAAAAGGCTGAATCGCTCGAACAACTTCGTTGGCTCGAAAATGGATACCGGATCAAAACAGCTCAAACGATGTTCGAAAACATAGGCATTGATACTCCTGAAGATTTGGAGGAAGCCAGGAAATTTTTGATGGCCTAAAAAATTTGAGAATTTGAAGATGAAAGAAGTCGCAGTTTACAGAAAAAAGCGCTGAGACTGAACATTGAGACTGAACACTGAACACTTTTCTATGAAGTTTACCAAAATGCACGGTCTGGGTAACGATTTTATCTTCTTCGAGAACCTGACCAATGTTGAAATGGATTATTCGGCTATGGCCATTCAGATGTGCCATCGTCAATTGGGAATTGGCGCCGATGGCATTATTGCGGTTCTTCCGTCAGAAATAGCCGATTTGAGAATGCGCATCGTCAATGCTGATGGAAGCGAAGCCAATATGTGCGGCAACGCCATTAGGTGTTTTGCCCGATATGTTTACGAACACGGTCTGGTGAATTCAAAGTCTTTTCGAATTGAAACTTTTGCGGGAATCATCATTCCGGAAGTAATCATCCGCAATGAGCAGGTTGATGCTGTTCGGGTAAATATGGGAATCCCAGATATCAGGCGCACCAGCATTCCAATGTTGGGCGATGAAATAGCCGCTGTTGATGTTATGTTGCCCCTTGGTGATCAGGAAATCAACATCACCAGTTTGCTGATGGGAGTTCCGCATACCATGGTTTTTGTTGATGATCTGCAAACTATTGAATTGGAAAAAATCGGTCAGGCCATCGAAAAACATCATCTTTTCCCTAAAGGAACCAATGTTAATTTTGTTGAAGTTGTCAGTCGCGACCGAATTAAAATCCGCACCTGGGAACGTGGTGCCGGAGCCACATTAGCTTGCGGAACGGGTAGTTGTGCCTCGACTGTAGCTTCGGTATTGAATGAATATACAGGTCGGTTTGTTTCGGTCGAACTTCAGTACGGCGAACTTCAGATTGAATGGGCCGAAGATGGAACTGTTTTCATGACTGGTCCGGCTAAAGAAAGTTTTTCCGGAGAAACAAACTTGAATCTCGAATCTTGAATTGAGGGTTACGCGCCATCACTCATCATTCGAGACTCTAATATTCATGATTATCCTTACGGGTTATATTTCTTCAGTGAATCGGGAATCAGCTTATTATTTTTACAGGCGAAATTGTTTTTCCGGATAAAATTATCCAGTTCATCTTTTAGCTGTTTTTGACGATTGTCATCATCAATTGGGTCAATGTTCAAATCAGGTGAAATCTGATAAATGGTTTGGCTCGACAAAAATTGATCTTCACTTAAAAGATCAAGAATTTCGTTCTTATTCCGCATTAACGGATAAGTTTGCAGATTCCGGAAATCAACGGAATTATCCAAACCATGACCGATCCACGAAGCAACCGTTGGACGTTTGATAAATTTTGCACCATTGAGCATGGCAATTAACGAAGGTGTAATGTCGAAGTGCGTAACAATTGATGAGAATTTCTCTGCCTTTTTCAACATTGGAGAATATATTACCAGCGGCACATGAAAGCGGTCGATCTGGGAGCTGATCGGAATTTCTGGCATCCGGTGATCGCCGGTGATGATAAAAATCGTATTGGCAAATTCTTTCATTTTGCTAAATTCACTTAAGAAATAGCGAATTGATTCGTCGAAATAAAGGACTGAAGCCAATTGTTTGACATACTGTTGATTGAATGATTTTATTTTCTCACTTAGTTTCAATCCATCAAGCCGTTCTTCAAATTTGCGATTGAAATTTTCCTGATCGGGAATATTAAACGGATCGTGCATAGCGAGCGTCAGCATCACATCCATCCGGGGAGTATCCAATTTGGTTCTCAGGTCTTCAAGATATCTGCGAAAAATTTCGTGATCGCCAAATCCCCATGAAAAACCATTAGCAGAAGCGGGAAGCTTGGTGTAGTCAGTCCCAAATTTCCGGCTGTCAATAATCTGGTCGATGCCCTGCCGGTTTAGGAAAGCATCCATTTTGTCGAATTCGGCCTCACCTCCATATACAAAACTACTACTGTATCCGGCTTGTTTCTTCAAAAGACTGATCAAGCTAATATGATCAGGCATTTTGGCTTCCAACTCGGCAAATCCATGTTCGCCAAAAGGCAATGACGCCAGAGTTGCCGGGAAAACCTGAAAAGTTCGTCCGGATGTACTCAAACAGTTTTCCCAGTACAAACTTTTCTGCATTAATGAATCCAGAAATGGAGTAAAACTTCCCAGATAGGCATTCTGCCCGCTATAAGCCCGTCCCAAACTTTCAACAACGACCAGAACAATGTTTGGAGGATTTTCCCCTAAATTGAAATATTCACCCAAAACATCTGGAGTGGTTTCCTGATGCAGAAAAGGATATTCGGGATTGATGTAGGTAAATGGATTTCCTTCAGGTGAAGAAGCTACTGTGTTAAATGTAAAAGGTTGTTTGTTAAGCGATCCTTTGTGTAGATAGTGTGTTGAAACGCTTTGTGCGAAAAATCCAAGCTTGTTTGTTGTCATAAACAAACTGAATTCGTTATCGAATTTTGAAGGATTAGGCTCTAACTGTTTGAATGGCAAAAGTGAACACAGCATCAAAACAGTTATTACAGCTATCGCCCATGGTTTTAGTTTAAAATACACATGCTTGAGAAATGTTCTTGCCATGAAGGCCAGATAAAGAAAAATAACGATGTAAGGAAAGATACTTAATTCGTTTGAAGCGCCAACGGTTTGCCTGATTTCGGCCAGTGAATATCCTAGCAGATCGGCGCCCAGCGGCACACGGGCAGCAGCGAAATACTGGAGTAGTAAAATATCGCCCAACACTAGCAGAACACTTACAAAGGTAAAAAAGTACCGGGCTGCTTTTTGACTGAAATACGCGATGACCAGAAACGGAACCATGAGAATCGCCGATAACTGAAGGTATAAAATCAAATCATATTTTAACCCATTCAGCAATATACTGAAGCTTCCTAAGGGGTAGTTCGAAAAATTCGATGTAATGACTATTTCGTAAAAACGAACCATCAGAATCATGGAAGCCAGAATAAAGCTCAGGCTCAGGAAACGCCTTAATGATCTGAAAACAAGCTGAATTGATTCTTTGAAATTAGCCATATTTGAATTCTAAAAAAGACGGGTAATACTGATATCAAAGGTATAATAGCCGGAAAAATTTCCGGATTGAAGCTCTTCGCCACCCCATACAATAAAAGGATTAATAATCCAGACATGATTGATGATGTGGTTGAATTCTAACCGGACCGACCGTGTTTTTAATTTCAACCTGTTGCTTAAATCGGGATTAACCAGATTCTGATTTTCGTCAGGCGAAACGCCGTAACCCAACCGCAATCCGAAATAATTCTCAGGATCTGAAAAGTATCTTCTCATCTGCAAAAAACCAGAAACGGAAGTTCCGTCAGAGCCGGGAGTTACAAACGACCGAAGTGAAATCCAGTAATTGCTGATGTATTTCCCAAATGTTGCTGTATAAATAGTCACATCTGAACTATTAAAAAACAAAGTTCTTAATCCCACAGAGCCTTCGAACGCTTTCGGGAAATTATGATACCATTCAGCCCCAATTCGGTTTTCAGGAAAAACAGAACTTTGTGAAAATCCATAATTCAGGTATCCGTAATTGTTTTCGCTAATTTTTGGATAAGCATCCACCTCGTATTGAAATCCGGTATCGCCAAACCTTTTGGCCATATTTACACGGGCAATTACAGTTCCGAGTTTTGTTTTCCGGCCATACGACAAAGCCACCACCTGCCACGGATCGCGATTAAACGACTTATCAAATTGATCGATGGTGTAGTTCAGCCTAATCCTGTTTTTCAGTACATCAAGTCTGAATTCCTGAAGTTTTTTTAGCGCTTCAGCATTCGACGAATTGATCCGGATTAACTTTTCGAGTGTTTCAACTGCATCTTCATACTTTTCACTACTATGAAGAATTCTTGCTTTTTTCAATAAAAAATCTTCATTAGTTGAGTCTTTCTTTAATGCCAAATCACAATATTCTATAGCCTTGTCATAGTTTTCCGACCAATATTCAACATCGGCGAAAGCATCGAGCGCCTCCATGTTGCCAGCGTTCCG